>Ga0209516_1000020_pt1 | contig 92475 bp, 78 predicted proteins | sample Napbiome12C3dose_FD_187716 | JGI IMG/M metagenome (GOLD analysis project Ga0209516, IMG submission 187716) | Groundwater microbial communities from S. Glens Falls, New York, USA - Naphthalene biodegradation metagenome 12C3dose (SPAdes) (version 2) ... | reverse complement strand
ACATCGAGCAATTCTCCCGCTTTGGTCTGATTATGAGTCGCTTGCAAAACCTTAATCGCATAATCCTCAAAATCGTGTGTGTGGCGTTCACCGTCATCTGCCCACGGTACGGGTACGCTCGTAATCTGACTAAGACTGTTTTTTACTCTCGGCACTCGGCAAGTTAAGTAGTCCTTGTCTCCCATCATATCTAAATGCCGCCACGTAGCTGTGCTGCCTGCAGATACGGTTTGATTTTGCGGTTGTGAGGCAATAGTGACGGCTGTGCATTGTGAAACAACTTTATCTAATCCATCTTGTATACTCCACCCCTCTTGTGAATTTTTATCCCATCTCACTTTGTACCAATAATAACTAGTTGCGTATGTTGGACCTCCTGTAATCGTCCCAGTTTCCCCATTGAAAGCCTGAAATAGTTGACTATAATTAGTGCCAGCACCGGATCTGACATTTGGTTGGGTGAATTATTACAAGATAGCCAAAGCAAAAAGTCATATGCAAAAGCTGGACGAATGGTTAAGGGTAAGGCTGCGAATGTGCATATGGAAACAATGGAAGCGAATACGGACAAAAATTCGAGAACTGCTTAAACTCGGTGTGAATCAAATTAAAGCGATTCAATGGGGTTTAACAAGTCTCGGATACTGTAGGGTTGCCCATAGCCCCATCTTATCAAGCACATTAACAAATGATTACTTTACACATTGAGGGTACGTTGGTTTTACGAACGTATATCTGCGATAATAATGTTTAACGAACCACTGTATACCAGACCGGTACGTACAGTGGTGTGAGAGGACAGTGAGTGAATTAATCACTCACTTCCTACTCGATTTTAGCTCTCAAGGTATAACAACTTCTGCCAAAGTAAACTTCTTCCTTCGCATAAGCAAGTAAACCAACTTCTTAAAACCACTTCTTAATTATCTCACCATACATCTTTTCATCCTTCCAATATGCCGTGTGTGCGGAGAAGATGCTCTTCTCAAAATCCATCGGTACGTTCGCATCGAGTCGGTAAAAATCTAAGTGGCCGCTGATCACATCCTGCGGGTCCCAGAAGTTGATCCAATAGACATGGTCGAGATAATCGGTAAAGGGGTTCGAAATCACTTTGGGAATCGGTTGTGTATCTAACGATTTTGCTTTGAAAGAGTGGTAATGGTTCAGGATTTGCCGGCGGAGATATTCATCGTCCGCGGTATGCTCGCGGAAGAAGAAAGCGATCTTATCCAGTGGCGATCCAAACGTGACGAACCCTTTGATCTTCTTCCCGTCGCTTTTACCGATGGTACCGGTGTTTAAAGCATGATTCACTCTATTGAGCGCATCGTAACCGATCACACTTCCCAGAGAGTGTCCCGCCACGATAACGGAATCATATTTCGGGTCTTTGAGAATTTCCGTTAATTCTTCCACCGCGCCCTTCAATATTTCCGAACGCACATTATAAAATTGCGATTTAATATCCGAACTTGTGTACAACACCACATCGCCGAGGTAATCGATCAATTGTTGTTTAATGAATTTGAAAATGGGACTTAACGGCGTTACAAGCCATCCCAATTTATTGGCGACCCAGCTTGGCACATAACTTGGGAGGAACGAAAGGATTTTAAACAACCAGCCGAATTGTTTTAAATACCACAGATCATCAAACGAATTGTTTTTAAAGGCAGTAACGCCGCGCCCTTCGTACTCTTTTGCCAGGGAGGCATTCTCATTGTAATATTTCCGCGCGCCGTCCGAAGTTGTGATCAGCCAATCGACGATATGGCCCAACGTCACCTGCCGTTGGGCTTTATGCGCCCAGTAATATTCGTAGATGTCAACGACGTCATGCTTGTTCTTCGCGTCGGAGAGCGAAAAATAGTTTTGTATCCATCCTTTCCGCCGGGCGATGCGGTGATGTCCGGGGAGCTGAACGGAGATCGTTGACTGTCGCTCCAGCGTTTCCCACAACGTGGAGGCAAACGATTCCAGCGTTTGGAACGGGTGTTGCTGTCCGACGCCGTGGATGACGAGGATGGCAGTGGTTTTGGATTTAGTTTTCATATTTTTCAAATGAAAAAGTTATACCATCTTGCCGACAATTTTTAAGACAGCATCCGCTATTGCTGAAATATTATCGATAAGCTGTTTTCGTTTTATATTATCGGAAGCGGACGCCCGAACAATCTGCATTAATTGTAAAAGATTTTCTTTGTCGGGTTTTGTCGGAAACAGTTTTGCTATTTCTGCATCCGTTAACCTTATTAAGGATGAAATTTTTGAATCTAACTCTTTGTTGGTCAAATTTTCAGCCTGATCGAGTATATCGTCAAAGTTGTCGGGCATATTATCCTCCTATTTGCTTCATTGCCGCATCCATTATGGTACGGATATTATTGGTTCCGTCTAACAGTTTATCTTCGACCTCTTTAATTTTGGGAATTACTTACTTGACAATACCAAGCGTCAAAATTTTTCTGATTAACGCAAAATCGTTTTTTGAGAAAATTTACTTTTTCGGTAGAGCAATCACTCGCTTAACCGCGTCCGTGAAATCTTTCAGCGTGACAGGTTTGAGTTCTTCGCTCTTAGTGGGTTTGGGTTGTGGTTTTGGTTTTTTCATAGCTACAATAAAAGTTTAATGTGTTCGGCAAGATAGGCGACTACGAAATCATCTACTTTATACTGAATTTGATTATTTCCATACTCAGAAAGAAAAATCAAGATGTTTGCTCTTCTTAGAGATAGCGCAGTAACATCAGTTTTATGTGCAATCACAATTCTATTTTTCTTTGTTGGATCGGTAATGGCATCAATTTGTTGGTCAAGAAGTGGATCGCGGAGTAATTGTTTTTCGTCGGGTGATAATTTTGTCAAATACTCTACTTGCAATTTTTCTTTTTGCGGAAGCTCTCTTTCTAATAAATCTGGATGCTCTTTGAGACATTCCCATGCCCATTCTTGGATTACAAAAGTTATGCCCTTAGCGTATTCCATATCGGCGGGCTTAAAGAGAATGCCGTTTCTAATCAAATCCTGGAAGGCGCTATCATAGATGTTAAATTCTAAGGATTTTTTCCCAACGTCAAAATATTGTTGTAGATATTGCTTTTCATGGTCAGATAGATGTGTAAGCAGTCGAACTCGCTCTTTTTGTAGTTCCATCTCCTTAGATGCCTCATCAGGCAGCGTTTGTCCCAACAAATCGGGATGGGTCTTGAGATGGGAGAGAACGAAATTGTCGATTTTGTAAATCTTTCTTGAGTGTGCATCAGTTCCGAGGTCTTCGATGATTTTATCTTTTAAGAATGCAAGGGCGGTAATGTCAGAATCTTTTACAATGAGAGTCTTTGCCTTCACAAAGTCTTTAAGTTTCTGCTGTTCCAACGGGGTGAGATTTTGCAATGCGTTGATTTTTCTCTGCTCGTCGGATATTGTTGGATTTGTCGCATTATCACTTGAAGATTCTTTTCGATTTACATGTTTTGAAAAATAGAGGATGAGCAATGACGCTGTTGCAATTAGTAGGAATAAACATATGTTCAATAGCCTTTTATATCCTAACAGGGCGCCTACTTGCTCGTAAAAGGGGTTTGGAATATCAGCCAATAAACTTTGAGCAATTTGTGATAGGAACCATCCTGACCACAGTAACAATAGGCTTGTTGCAGATAGTTTACTTACTTGTTTTTGGTCGTCCATCGAATTAGTCTTAATGCCTAACGAGTTCTCTATATGTCAATCTACCACTACACGAATCTAACATTAACGCGAACCGTTTATTGTCGTCAATATCCTTAGAATTAAAACGAAACTCAAACTCGTCAACATACCGATCAAGATGCTTTCGAGAAACTTGGTGATAAATTCCGAAAATACCGCGCTTCAAGATAGCCCAAAAGGATTCAATCCTGTTTGTGTGAATGTTCCCACGAACATATTGTTTCTTGCCGTGATTGATACTACTATGAGACTTGAAATGTTTTTCAAGTCCGTTGTACGATTTCAATTCGTCCGTCATTATGCTTGCACTTGGAGAAACTTGTTGCGTCAAAATTCCTTTAATCGTTTTCTGATTCACACGCTCTACTGTTTCAGCGGCAACAATTCCGTTTCTTTGGCTAATGCCAAATACGGGAGTCTTTGTTTTGGTGCTTCGACCTTGCGTATGCTTCGTTCGTTTGTCAAAGTGTTTGTTCTTTTCTTGACCGCCAATATATGTTTCGTCCGCTTCGATAGTGCCGGTCAATTTCTCAAACGACTTTGTTCTAACCGTAAAGCGGATTCTATGAAGCATAAACCAAGCGGTCTTTTGTGTTACACCAATATCTTTTCCAAGCTGAATAGACGAAATACCTTTTTTGTGAGCCATCAAAAGGTAGATAGCCATGAACCATTTTTGCAATGGCAATGCGCTGTCCTCAAAGATGCTTCCGATGCGAACGGAAAATTGTGTACGACAATCGGCACATTTGAAAAGTTTCCCGTCGGCAACGGTGTAGATTTTTCGGAAGCAACCGCAATGAACACAAACAGGCTTCTTTCCCCAACGGATATTGGCAAGAAACCGTATGCACTCTTTTTCGGTGGGGAATTTGTCGGTAAGGTCAAGAAGGTTTTTGAACTCGGTTTTCATAGTGGAATCTCCTTTGTTTATCCACTATCAATATACAACTATTTCGTGGTATTGTCAAGTATATAATTCCCTTAATTTTTGTTCCGGAGATTCCTACTTTTGACCCTAAACGATCCATCAGTGCACTGTATGTTTCCGACAGATTGGCGGCGCTTTTCAAAAGCATGGTAATTTCGGTGTTGCTTGTAAGAAGGACGGTGTAGTGTTCTTCGAGGGCTTGCAACACCTGCTGCCTGTTTTTCTCGACATCTTCCAGCCACTCCGATCGTTTTTTCAAAACTCTCATGATAACATTGTCATACTCTGCAAATGTGAGTTCGGTAAAGCTCGGGTTACGTTCCTTGGAAATTTTTCGCACGTTTGCCAGAAAGGCCTCTTTGTATTCCGTCAATGCAAAATTATCCAATTCCGACCGCAGGTGATTCACCCCGTGAGATAGTTTTTTATTCCAATCATACGCCTTGTCATCATAAGTTATCTCACGGGGTAAAAAGTGTTTGTTCACCATGTTCACGTGAGAAACTTTTGCCGATTTGATCATCTCACCAATCGTTGTCGATAACTCTACGGACGCCGGCGGAATGCTTGCGCTGCAACCAAAGGATATTAATGCCAGCAAATAAATTGATATTAAAGATTTTGTTTTCATGATATACTCACCGATTATTACTTTAAATTATGTTATTCCGCTTTTTCTATTTTATATTTCGGGATCGATTTGTTCCCGAACGTTTCCCAAAAATCTTTTGTTTGCTGATCGTTGAAAATTTTAAGATTTAAGATTTTTACCTTCGATAATTCCGAGACAGGTATGGTCAAATTCCGGCCTTGTGAAGGAAGATCAATCCGAAGTTCCTTGGCGTCTTTAGGATAATAGACGATGACGGTGTCACCCTTTTGTTTGTAATCATCAAGTGTTACGGAATCGGCCCGAAACCAAAGAGAATTCAATTTGAAAGAACTTTCATTTTGGGTGACGACAAACTTTATCGTATCGTTTTCTGACGGAGATTGTGCGTAGGCGGCTGCTATAAATGAAAAATTAAACGGTAGAATAAAGTCTGCTTGTTTTGGCGCGACTGCTTGCGTTGTGAGTGTTGCAATAATCGCAGGCGCTCCGGCGCCAAGAATAAGTGCCTTCTGAAAATTTTCTTCCTTGTATACTAAAACAATTATTCCGCCGATGCTTGCGAGAATTGCCAACGCAATAAGATGTCCGGTTGACGGGTAGATGTTTTCAAAAAGCTTTGGAACTAGTTCGATGATCTTCGGTGCCATTCCTCCGAAAGCGCCGATCAGCGAAGCTTGCACAAGAGGTTTTTTTAGAAACTCAACAAGTTTGTTCATAGGACAACACTCCTTTCGTATAGTGTTTTTATGTAACTCCTAAGTAACTCACATCGTGAGTTACTCTATTTGAGAAAAATTCGCCGAAGGCGTACTGAACGCGCTACTCAGCTGGATTAATGTTTCAAATACTTTCCTATAAAAAACACAAAAAAAACCCTACGGCATACGGCTCGTAGAGGTCGTAGACATAACCACAGGTTCACAGATCCTCCAAAAAGACGGCGGACAAGTTAAACTTTAAAAATTTTTCTGTCCGTCAAACAACCAGCGGATTTTCAATCAAAAATCTGTGGCTTAAAATTTTTTGGGTGAGCAGTTACGTTTTTATTATGGATAAACGTTTGTTATTTGGTTTCTTTCAACTCGTATTGAGACATCGGTTTTATGGCATATCTCTCAAGCAAGAGAATTCTCATTGTGGTGAGCAAAGTCATTCTCCCCCTATATGTAATTATACCACCAAAACCTCAAAATCGGATGTCGAAATCTGAAAATTCTTTAGGGCATCTCTAAAAACAGTGTCGTCATTGCGAGCGAAGCGAAGCAATCTTCGTTTCTGTGTAATAGAAAGGGATTGTCCCGCTTTTTGGATTCCGTTCGTAGCGGGATTTGAAAAGCGGAACTTCGGTCGTTCCTCCCTTGCAATGACAATTTGTTTAGGTTTTTAGAGATGCCCTTTAAATATTTTTTGGAAAGGAAAAATATTGCGAAAAACGCTCACAAACAAGGGAAATGAGACTATACGAGGGATGGGTATGAAAATTATGGGAATCTCCTCACTTTATAGATCAATGACCCATCACCGGATCAAACGGCTTTGCGTTCTTCAACCGAAGGGATGATCGTTACAAAATAAACGATCACAAGAACGGTCACTATTCCCGTAGTAATAAATGCCGCCGCTGCACCGAAGGAATACCACAACACACCCGCAATGGAACTTGCCAGCATGGCGCAGAGACTTTGAAATCCTGCATACGTTCCGATGGCAGTTGCCGTATCTTTTTTCTCAATGATATTGCTGATCCATGCTTTGGAGATTCCTTCTGTAGCGGCAGCATAGAGTCCGTACAAGAAAAAGAGTCCGAAGTAGAAAGAGAGATTATCATTCACTGCCATTCCACCATAGACCATTGCGAACAAACCCAGACCGCCGATGAATGTTCGTTGTAATCCGATCCTGTCCGCAATGATGCCGATGGGAAAAGAGAAGAGGGCATAAACAAGATTGTAAAAAATGTACACACCGATCACGGCAGTATCACCCAGTCCCGATTGTTTGATCTTCAACAGTAAAAAAATATCTGAACTGTTGAAAAGTGCGAAGACCAATAATCCGATTACAACCTTTCGGTACATCGCAGGACTTTCCTTCCAATAGCGCAAAAAGGAAAAAAAGGAAGCAGGGCGAAGATTTTTTTTCTGAACGATGTGTGTATCTTTTATCAGGAATGAAATACCAACAGCGATCATGCCCGGAAGGAAAGCGATGAAAAAGAGTGTCGCGTATTCTTCCGGATAAAAGTAAAGATAAAGTAACGCACACAACGGTCCGAGCACCGCTCCGAATGTATCCATTGCGCGGTGAAAGCCGAACACTTTTCCTTTTGTTTCCGGTGTTGCTTCGTCGGAAAGCATTGCATCCCGTGCACCGGTACGGATTCCTTTTCCCAAACGATCGATCGTTCGTGCTGCAAAGATCCACAAAGGATAAATGAAGAGCGCCATCATCGGTTTGGAAATTGCGCTCAATGCATATCCGAGTTGCACAAAGGGTGTGCGTTTGCCTGTGCTATCAGAAAGTTTTCCGAAATATCCTTTGCTTAATCCTGCGGTGGCTTCGGCAATGCCTTCAAGAATGCCGATCAACACGATCGAAAAACCGATGCTTTTCAAATACATCGGCATCACGGGATAGAGCATCTCGCTTGCCGTGTCGGTGAACAAACTGATAAGCGAAAGGATCAAAACAGTACGTGTAATATATTTCATCATGGGTATGTGCCGGACTCAGGAAGCGTCGCGTTGTTCAAGCCGTTCCAGAATCTGCAGGATGAGTTTGTTTTGATTTTCATGATGAATCAAGATGGTTTCGATTTCCAATTCTGCTAAACCCGTTTCACCACGGATAGATTAGAGACTTTATTTTCTATCACGAGAATTTTTTTAATTGCCGATCATGTAACCTGGCAAGCGTCAGTTGTGCTGTAATCGCCCCGCACAACGCAATGAACATATCCCACTGTGTGTCCCACACGTCGCCTTGAGTTCCAAGAAAAGCATCTGCCGCCTCACCGGTGAGTATCGCGGTGATCCATTCGATCAGTTCATACGCTGCGCTGATTGCAAGGCAGATACACGCGATGATGAAGAACAACATTTTTCCCCGTTGAAGAGGAGTTGTACGCAGCAACACTTCGCGTGCAACAAGAGCGGGAATAAATCCTTGTGCAAAATGCCCGAGCCGGTCGTAATAATTGCGCTTAAGATGAAACGTATCGCGCAGCCAGTTAAACAGAGGCATTTCCGCGTATGTATAGTGTCCACCGACAAAGAGTATGACCGCATGAATAAGAAGTAGCCCGTAGACCAGATCGGTCAATCGAAATCGATTATAGGTTGCGATGAGCAGTCCGAGACCAAAAAAAGCGAGAAAAACTTCCAACACCCATGTGAACATATCCTTGGGATTGACGGCGGACCAGATGGCAACGGCAATACAGAGAAAGAGAAAAACTTTGTGCAGAGCAGAAACCGATTGCTGTTGAGGCATAGAGGATCTCCGATTGGTGGATTGGAACGGCGTACTAAGGTTCATCCTGTAGTAATTTCAGGAAGGAAATTTCTTCGAAAATCGTTCAATGCTGTATCCGAGCAATGCACCAAGCAACAACGTCATCACGATGATAGGCACAAGAGCATCCGGTTTATTCCAGCCGATGAGAATAGCATTCGGTGCGAGAACAAGAAACGACACAACGATGCCTTTCACGGCGGCGGGTATTTTCAAGTCTACGACGGAAAGAAAAAATCCATTGACCACCCATTCACGCCTTTGGCGTGATGGCGGCGCCTGCGGCGCCACAGGCGCCGAAGGCGCTCAAATGTGAATGCCGAAAGATTCGCATTCCACGGAAGATCTTGAAGGATCATCGGTATCACGTCGATAATTCCGGCGATCGCTCCGAGAAATATTCCGACGAAAGTTTTTTTCATTGCTCGCTCTCCTATGATGTCAGTTGCAACAGCGTGATTGCTGCTGCACCGGCGGACATTGCACGGTACCATAACTGCAAAATACACAGCAATCTCCCTCTGCGGGTTTCAGTAAGGTGTTGCAGTGACGGCATTGATAAAAATATTGACACGCATCCACCGGCATTCGTTCTTCTGCCTGGTATCCGCACCGTGGGCAGGTGATCATGGAAAACAGTTTGATGTCGTTTGTCTTTTTATTCATCATGTCGGGTTGATGTGAGCGCCGAAGGCGCCGCCATCACGCTCAACGAGTCGTCTACGACCCGTAGGGAGTCTTCGACCAAAGGCGTGAGTTGTATTTTAAAAATATTCCGTGAGCCCGTCGAATGCATGCGACACGGGGATGGAATAACCAATGGAATCAAGGATCTGCCGCGTTAGAAGTAGTTTGTCGTGGAGAAACTCATCCGTGTGCATCGGATCGTGATGCGTCACGATCCATCGTTTGACATTACACAGTTTGCACAATAGGCATCCGTTGGAAAGAGAGGTGTGTCCCCAGCTCACCTTCTTCTCGTATTCGTCGTTTGTGTATTGGGATTCCGAGATCAGCACATCAGCATTGTTGACAAACTGAATGAGACTGCTATACCGCGAAAGCATTTCCTTATCAACGTGGTTAACATCGGGCGCTCCGAGATATCCTTTTAAAAATTCATTATCGGTGATATACACAATGGTTTTTCCTCCGAGTACAAATTTGAATCCGATCGCCGCCCCCGGATGGTGAACGTATTCCCAATAGATATTCATTGATCCGACGGTCGCAGGATTTTCCGTCAATTGCCGGAAATCGATCACTCCCGCAAGATCCGGCAGTTGAACGGGAAAATAATCTGCATCAAGCTGTCCGCTGAAGATCGATTGGAGATCTTTTCCGAATCCAGATGCGCCGTACACCGTCAACGATGTTCCCGGACGATTGGCGGGGATGAAAAATGGGAATCCCTGGATATGATCCCAATGTGTATGGCCGATAAAAAGATGAAGCGGGCGCGGCGGCTCGTTCATCAATTGAACGCCGAGTTCACGAATACCCGTTCCCGCATCGATGATGATCGTTGAATGTCCGTCATTCACTTCCAAACAGGGCGTGTTGCCGCCGTGCCGCATGAATGCCGTGCCGCTGACAGGGATAGAACCGCGCGTTCCCCAAAACCGGATGTACGGTTTTGAACGATCCAATGTAACGCTGTATGATCTCTCCGGTGCTGGGATCGGTGTTGTTGAACGCATCTGTGAAGAAGGAGATCGGGAGAAGTATTCATTCAAGAGCGAGATCAATTCTTCCCCGTTGAACGGTTTGGTGATGTATCCGAAGGCGCCTTGCTGCAGCGCAAGATCTTTTTCAGGTTTGTAATCTTTTGCCGAGCAAATGATCACGCCGACGGGTGACGTTGCCGGATTTGCTTTGAGTTCCTTCAGCACATCAAAACCATGGATACCGGGCATCATAATGTCCAGCAGAATCAGATCTGGTTTGTATGACGACACGATGTTCAGGCATTCTTCACCGCTTGCAACCGTTGCAACGTCGAACCCGCTTTCCATGAGGTACCCGTGGATGATCATGCGCATCTGATCCGAATCGTCGACAACGAGCACGCGCTTAGGTTTTGTGGCAGCCATTCAATTTGAGAGAGTAGGTTAGTAAATGTGAATACGAATCAAAGTAAAGGTAGAAAATTTCGGAGAACAGTTCAACCACGAATAACGAGATCAATACGTCAATAGGATTGGGAAGCTGCGACCCGGTCACCGGTCTAAGGGCAAGGATCTCCACTTTTTACATCGTTCAATTTGACAATGGATGAGTATCAATGAAAAGTTTTTTCTCCCGCTTCAATTGCAACGTCGATATGATCTTCTTTTGACGGAATTGCACAGGAATATACAGCACTGTAAGCACAATACGGACTATACGCCAAATTAACATCAATGGTATAGACAAAGTCTTTCTCGGGATGAAGTTCAAAGTCCAGGTATCGTCCGACGCCGTACGTTTCTTTGCCGGTCGTTTTATCGGTGAACCAGATGCTGTAATATTCCTTTCCGCTCCGGCTTGTTCCTCTGTAGACGTTGATCTTGTACTGTTTGCTGTTGTAATCCCAAAGAACGTATCCGAACTTTTCAACCTTTCGTTCTTCGCCTTTTGTTCCGAGAATGATGATCGTGTCTTTCTGTTCGTTCTCGTACAATACGCTCGTAAAGGCAAAATCCGGATCGACGGGAAAATATTTCAATAGTGCGAAGTGTGCGCTGGTATCTTTATTGAACGGAGATGAAGGATCGTTCTTCATATACTCATCTTTTTCGTGCCGGGATTTTTCAACGGAAGCGATGTATGCCTGTTCTTCGGGTGTGTAATTCCTTCCGCAGGAGAACAACGCAATAGAGAGAATGAATGAAGAGACAAAAGAGATTTTCATAAATATCTGTGTCACCCCTGCGGGGGTTTGGTTTTTCTTATTACGAACCTTCTTCTATGATAATCATTATAGTGATGACCAAACATAATAATGATGATGTCCGCCCGCGCCGTGAACTGTCGTGTTAGCAATCATTTTGTTTCTTAAATCTCTAAAATCTTCCAGTCCGTCAATTGCTTGTCATGCTTGTAAGGAATGTCTGTATAAGTGTAGAGTGAACCTGACTTCGGAATTACAATTCCTCCGAAAAATATCTTTCCTTTTTTGTTTTGCTCTTTGATGTATCGCTGCATGCCGTCTGATCTTGTCCCTGCATCTTTTGCTGTCCATCCTGATTTTGTATCAAACAAACCAATTCTTTCGTCTTTAAAATTTACAATGAAGTCAATATAAAAAGTTTGGTCTTCGTCTTGGTAGTTTTTGTAGGGAACTGCAAAGTAAGTCCCGTCTCTTTCTCCGTTCTTAAACCACCATTCAACTTCTTTGTGATTGTCTAAAAACTCAATGAAACTTTTTTCTGTCTCCCAAGTTTTAGATGACGAATAGGCACTGATGAAAAGTAATATCACCGTAAATATTCTTGGTTTCATTTTTAAGTTTAATAATACTCCTTGATATACTCATACGCCCGATTGAAAAGTTCTTCGTCTTTGATAATGTATTTTGTCCAGAGGATTTTCCGCAATTCTTTTTTTACTTCTCTTTCACCAACAGAAGAATTTTGCCAGCCGTCAAAGCGAGCTACTCTTACAATTTCATCAATGTCATTGACAATTCTTTCAACGATTGCCGGTGTCTTATCGGTTTTCATTTCAAGGAATAATTCTGTCAACGCTGCCTTTGCATTTCTTTGTTCTTCTTTTGTTTCAGTTTGTTTTTCTGCCTGTAAAGTTTCTTTAGCAATCTGACAAAGTTCTTTGATGAACTCAATGGAGTTTATCAAACCTTTTTCTGCTTTGTCTCTGACTGCTTCCAATCGTTCACTTAGTTTTTTGAAAACAAGATTATTACCATGCTTATGTAATCGGCTAATTAAAATTTTCAAAACCTTTTGTGCTTGGTTCGGGTCTTTCTTATTCATTAAATCATCAATCACCTCTGCATCCAAAATCATTTCTTCCATGTCGGCATTGATGCCTGAAACATGAATGTGTTCATGAATGAGTTTGGTTGTTTGTGCTCCCAAGGCATGCCACAACAATCTTCCATTATCGTCTGATGTTGGTTTCACGGAAGTATAAACCTGCGAAAGCCATTTGTAATCTTTTTGAAATTGATTCAATACAACATCGGGTGAAAGTGCTTCCCACAATTTTGACAAGTTGCTGAAATCTTTTGCAAACGCATCACGCTTTTCATTGGTGTTGATGCAATCTTGCGCTGCCTGTAATCCTTCAAAGCCCGCAATATTTCTGTCAATACTTGCAAAGTGTGATAAACATTTTGCAACTACTTCCGGCAACTTATCACGCAACTCCTGCAAGTTTGTGATAACGGTTTTGATTGTTTCTTCGTCAAATGCCAATGCTTTTGCAGTATCATCAAACACCCCGAAGTAGTCAACTATTCTTCCGAATGTCTTATTAGGAAATAAACGGTTGGTTCTGCAAATCGCCTGCAACAGTGTGTGGTCTTTGAGTGATTTGTCAAGATACATTGTTTGCAAAATCGGTGAATCAAAACCGGTAAGCAGTTTTGCAGTAACAATTAAAAATTTCAGAGTAGAATCAGGGTCGTTAAATCTTTCTACAACTTTTTCCTGCTTGTCTTTATCCATTCCCCAACGCTGCTTGAATTCTAACTCATCACTTGCCGATGTGCTGATTACAATTTCACTTGCTTCCGTTGGCATTAACTTGTCTAATTCTTCCTTGTATTGTATGCAGGCGTAACGGTCGGGTGTTACAATCATTGCTTTCAATCCTTCCGGCTCTACATGCGCTTTGAAATGCTCTGCAATGTCTTTCACAATCGTTCTAACTCTCTCCGGTGATTTCAAAAACACCGACATGTTTGTGGCTTTCTGACTTAACGTGTTTCTGTCTTCCTCACTCAAATCACTTGTCAGTTCTTTGAAAGCAATGTCCAAATCTTCTTTGCGAATATGATAGTTCGGTAATCGAGGTTCAAAGTGCAAAGGCAATGTTGCATTATCACGAATGCTTTCCTGAAAAGTGTAACGGCTCATGTATCCGCCACCGTCCTGCTCTGCACCGAAAGCCCAGAAAGTATTTTTGTCCGCTTTGTTAATCGGTGTTCCTGTTAAACCGAAAAGAAATGCATTCGGCAAAGCATTTCTCATTTTTCTTCCCAAATCTCCTTCCTGAGTTCGGTGTGCTTCATCCACCATTACAATGATGTTGTCCCGCTTATTCATGTCAGGATAAGCATCTTTAAATTTGTGAATCATGGTGATGATAATTTTCCGTGAATCCCGTTCCAATAAATCGTGAAGTTCCCTGATGTTATCAGTCGTTACCATGTTCGGAACTTCTGCGGTATTGAATGTTGCTGTGATTTGTGTATCCAAATCAATTCTGTCAACTACAATGAGTACAGTTGGATTTCCTAACTCCTGTTGCTTGCGAAGTTTTTGTGCTGCAAACAACATGAGCAACGATTTTCCTGAACCCTGAAAATGCCAAATCAACCCTTTCTTTATTTCGCCTCCCTTTACACGCTGTACGATAGCATTTCCGCCTTCGTATTGCTGATAGCGGCAAACTACTTTTATTTTCTTTCGCTGATTGTTGGTTGCATACACGGTGTAATACTGCAAAATGTCAAGCAGTGTGGATGGCTTGAGTAAATGAGTTAATTGTTTTGAAACATCATTTAATCCTGCAAAATATTCCAACTCATCTTTGTCATCTTCTAATCTCCAAGGAGCCCAAAACTCTAACGGAGTTCTCACTCCACCGATAAAAACTTCTTTGCCTTCTGTTGAAAAAGAAAAAACATTTGGCACAAATAATTGCGGAACGGAATTTTCGTAACCAACATGAATATCGTGTGCGCCATCCAACCAACTCACTGCCGGACGCACGGGAGTTTTGGCTTCACCGATTACTAATGGAATTCCGTTGATGAAAAAAACTATATCCGGAATCTTTGTTTCTCTTGCCCGGATTTTAAATTGATTAGTGAGAATGTAAGTGTTGTTCTTCAACACTTCAAAATCAATTATGCGAATAGGAACATGATTTTCATTTTTGCCGAATGGCAAAGTATGTTCTCCTCTTAACCAGGTTGCAAATTCTTCGTTGGCACGAACTAAACCAACATTGCCAACTGTAATAAGTATTGCACGAAGTTTATGAATCACTTCATCGGCTCTGTCAGGTTGCGTAGCAATGTCAGGATTCAATCTGCACAATGCATCCTTCAATTCTTTTTCAAGAAGCACATCGGTAATTTCACGCTGTAATAATTCACTCTGCACATATTTCCATTTCACCGTGTCGTATTCTTGTATAGGTTCTCTCACCACCGTGCCTGACTGAACATTATTCAGGTTCACACCTGTGAGGCGGTGAATGATAAAATGTTCTACGCTATTTAATTCGTTAAAGCTCATACTAAAATTTCATTGAGTAGTTTTAGTTTTAAATTTTTACTTCCTTGCTGTTGAGAAATCAATTCATCTGAAAAAATTTGAAGCCCAACTATAATTTGAATAATTTTTTCTTGCTCTTTTAAAGAAGGTAACGAGATTGGGAATCTTGCTAAATCTCTCCACTTAACTCTTTTTGAAAACGCACCTGCTGCATTAGAAATGGCAAATTCCCAAAAAATATTTGTGTTTAAAATAAGAGTGAGAAAAATAGGATAAATTTTATTCTTATCAGTTCGTATTACTATTGCGTCACCAGAACAAATCCCATCAAAATCTGCTAACGATGCTCTTCTTAAATATGCATTCCTTCTTGCAAAAAGCACATCTCCCTTTTTAAATAATTTCATTGCGGAAATTAAATCTTTAGTTGAAATCCATTTCTTAATGAACAGCTCTCCACTTTCAAATTCTTCAAGTCCTACAAACCTATCATAACCAGAAGTTGAAGGATTTTCAATTCTTTCAGATACCTCGTGTGCAATATCACCGATACATAAGCTGTTCCATTTATTTTTTTCAAAACTCCCATCAACTATTTCAAGGAGTTTCTCCAAAGTCGAATTGATGAAAGTTTGTTTTTTCTTAACTGAACTTATTAAATTATTTACGGTGTGATCACTTTCAATATTATTTGGCTTTACATATAATTGAACACTTAGGTTTCCGTTATTATTTTTTAGAACATCTTTATTACTTACAATTTTTGCAAAACCTTCTTTGTTTTTATAATTCCAATAAGAGTCAGCAATTTTTTTTATGTGCTCATCTTTTAAATATGCTGCACTACGTTCTATTTTTATATCATTCACTGCATTAATGAAAATAATTTTCCCTTTGCGTTCTCTATGTTTATTTTTTCTGCAAACTAATAGGATGCTTTCCATGGGGCTGTTGTAAAAAAGATTTTTGCCTAAACCAATTACTGCATCTACTAAATCTTCTTCAATCATTTTCTTTCGTAAGTCATTTTCCGAATCACGAAATAAAACTCCGTGAGGAAACAGCACTACGCATCTTCCGGTGTCGGGCTTTAAACTTTTAATGATGTGTTGCTGAAAAGCGTAGTCGGCACAGCCCTGTGGCGGTGTTCCCCAAATGTTTCTGCCAAAAGGATCGTTCATCCACTTGGTTTGGTTCCAACCTCGCTTATCAATGCTATAAGGAGGATTAGCCATGATTACATCAAATTTTTTCAATTCATCATTTTCCAATATTTGTGGATTTCCAAGTGTATCACCCTGCACAATCAGAAATTCATCTACATTGTGCATGAACATATTCATTCGTGCGATGGCAGAAGTAATCAGGTTCAATTCTTGTCCGTAAAGTTTTAGTGTGCGGTATTCTTTTCCTTGTTCTTTCAGATGCAAAGCACTGTTCAGTAAAATGCCGCCACTGCCGCAGGTTGGATCATACACACTCTCACCCGGCTGTGGGTCGGTAATCAGTGTCATTAGTTTTACTACGGTGCGGTTGGTATAAAACTCTGCCGCGGTGTGTCCACTATCGTCTGCAAATTTTTTTATGAGGTATTCGTAGCCGTCACCCATAATGTCATGTGGAACTTCTTTAGTAGTGAGTTTCATTTTAGAAAAGTGCTCAATAAGGTCAAGCATTTTCTCATCACTCATTCGTCTTTTATTTGTCCATTGCGCATCGCCAAACACATCATGCAGCACTTCAAAATTTGCTTTCTCAATTCCACTCAAAGCTTTCTGTAAAGCAATGCCTACATCAACAGTTTTTTTTCTCACATCTTCCCAGTGGCATTTCTTAGGAATCTCAAACCGATGGTTCTCTCTGAATTCAGCATAGTCAAGGTCGTTGCCCGATTCCTCTAAAGCAATTTGATATTCTTCGTCCCAAATATCAGAGATGCGTTTGAAAAACAGCAAGGGGAAAATGTATTGCTTAAAGTCGGCAGCATCAATCATTCCTCTCAGAATGTTGGCTGCTCCCCAGAGATACTCTTCTAATTGTTTTTGAGTCATAATTTATTTTCTACAAAAAATGTTTTCTAAGATACGGATTTCAAATAAAGCGTTGGAAAATTTGGCTCTTTTGCATTTTGCAAAGGATAGCAAACACTGCTTGTCCGAAATTGTCCTGTCCGTTGTTGTCAGCCATAAAAGTTGTTTGTTGCACGGTCGTTATAGGGTTGCCGATAACGTCTTGCCCAACAACGCAGTGCCGCAGCTAACTCATAACAACTCATTTCTTCGTGAGCGGCGGCATTGAGCGACCACAATAATTCTTTATCAAAAAAGGGAGCGCCGTTGTTGAGCGTGTTATACGCCGGCACGCACCCTTAACTTCTGCCGCCGGATCTCGTTAGATAGTCATAGATTGAGGAAGGGATTCCGTCATCCTTGACTATTCCAGAAACTCCAGGTCGGAACAGGGCTTCGAGTATGAGTTTCTTATCATTCTCGGCGAGCCCTTGACCTTCCCTCAAAAGAGCGAGATACGTCAAGAGCATTGTCGTACGCTCAGAGGCATCGCGCTGTAGATGAATATGGCTGAGCAAAACCCTCACAATAATGCGGGCGATCCAGACTGCCACCACAGCAAAAACGACCATTAGGGTGATGGTCCAATGTGGCGGCATCTCACCAGCTGGTATCTTATCGAGAAACGGGTAAATGAACTTATAGAACCAATAACCCGACAGAGTAAGCGTCCCTGCGAAGGCGACGCCAAAGACAACCGAAAGGTTCCGATGCTTATTTGCTTTCGCGCTCCAATAAGACACGGACGATCGTAAGGCCAGCTTCTGATCATAGGTCTTGGTGATATCTTCGAGAGTTGACTTTGCTTGACCGAACAGTTCATCAAACTTTTTCTGCTCGTCGATTCTGCTCGCTTCGAAGGCTGATTTGGCCGCTTCAATGGCTTCTTGGTTTTCCCTAACCTGATCGGAGAAGGACTGATTCAGTTTCTGGTATTCTTGACGAAGTTCTTCCAGAGAAGAACGCTCACTTTCGCCAAGGCCTTCAACGCCTTTGTCGAAGAGAATCGCCTCTTGTATGGCAATGAGAATCTGAGGCAAATTGTCAGGACGATTGAGGTTAAACTTGAAGGGCGCTTTGATGAAGTAACCAAGTGCATAGGCTGCGATGATAATATCCTTCTGATTCGAAGGATCCGAACTGTATCGAAGCAGGTACTTTGCTTTGGGGTTAATAGAGTGAAGCACCCTTAGAGTGACAAACGAATTAGTAAGAACCTCGTTGACAGCAGAAATAAGATTGGCTTTGTCCGCCTCACTGGCTGACTTCAGTCGAGACAACGTCTCGATGATCTTATTCCAAGGGGAAGCCTGTTGAGACCAAATCGTGCTTGTCTGACTGTCGAAAGTCGTGCATTTCTGCAGCCATTGCCAAAATTGGACTTCGCGATTTGTCCAATTCTCGACGTCTTCGATCGAGTAAAACTTGATCTTACCACCGTTTGGGCCAAGATCAATCGATATCAACGGTTCGGTTTTCTTTCCCATATGTCCTTCGGTCTAGGATAGTTTGGTGCGTGTTGGCGTATAACTATTTGCTAAACGTAATCATCTTCGGTGGAAAAATTGCGTTTATTTTGCTTTTACATTGTACATATTGCATGCAACAAAATCAATCGCCGCACAACCTTGCAAAGGTTATGCAAGTGGAATTGTAATATTTTGAAAAATTTTCTGAGCGCCTTACCGCGCCATCACGCCAAAGGCGTGAGTTGTTCTTCAATAAACCTTTGCAAGGTTTCCGGTTGCACATTATTTATACAACTTCAACTTCTTCTCATCTTCCTTTGTTGCCGGTCTAAAACTTATCGCCGCGCCGCCGCTTGCTGCAAGTTGTAACTTCAGTACAGTTTTACTGTTCACGATGTAACTTGCAATCTTGTACGCCATCGGATTTTTCTCCCAATGTGCATCGGCAGCATCGGAATAGATTGTCGCAACGTAATTTTGTTTCGGGTTGAGGAAATTCAGCGGCGCGGCAGCCATGCGGGGATTCTCATCGGTAATTGCGCCGAGATACCATTCTTCCTTGTTCTTTGCTTTGCGGGCGATCGTGATATAATCCCCGGGCTCGGCTTCGAGAATTTTTGTGTCATCCCAATCCACCGCGACATCTTTAATGAATTGAAACGCATCCAAGAACCGCTCGTAATTTTCCGGCAGATCTGCCGCCATTTGTAACGGACTGTACATCGTTACATACAACGCCATCTGCTTTACAAGTGTAGTGTGTACTTGTTCTTTTTTGTTTGGATTGTAATAATCCATTGTGATCTGGAAAATTCCCGGAGTGTAATCCATCGGTCCGCCCATCAACCGCGTGAAGGGGAGGATGGTTTCGTGATCGGGAGGATTGCCGACACTCCACGCGTTGAATTCGTTGCCCCGTGCCGCTTCGCACGCCAGCCAGTTAGGATATGTTCTGTGCAATCCCGTGGGACGCACCGATTCGTGCGCGTTGATCATAATGTTGTACTGTGCCGCTTTTTCCACCGCACGCACGTAATGATTCACCATCCACTGCCCGTCGTGAAATTCTCCGCGCGGAATGATGTGCCCGACATATCCCGTCTTCACCGCATCGTAGCCGTACCGTTTCATGAATGTGAATGCGTCGTCCATCCTGCGCTCGTAATTGGTGACCGATGCCGACGTTTCGTGATGCATGATGAGTTTCACCCCTTTTTCTGCGGCGTAGCGCTGCAGTTCCGCGACATTAAAATCGGGATACGGAGTGACGAAATCGAACACCTCTTCTTTCCATTGTCCGAACCAGTCTTCCCAGCCGACATTCCATCCTTCCACAAGCACGCCGCCAAATCCATGCTTCGCGGCGAAGTCGATGTAGAATTTTGTCCGCTCTGTCGTTGCGCCGTGGCGTCCGTTCGGTTTTAAACTGTTCCAATCGGTTCTGGAAAGGATCAGGTTTCCCGTATCGGAATAATTCCACGAAGTTTTTCCGACATGCAGTTCCCACCAGATGCCGATGTACTTTATCGGTTTGATCCAACTGGCATCCTGAATTTTCGACGGCTCGTTGAGATTTAAAATAATTTTTGATGCGAGAATATCCGCTGCGTTGTCGCTCACGATCACCGTGCGCCACGGCGTTGTGCAGGGAGTTTGCAGATACGCTTTGTTGCCGACCGCGTCGGGAGCGATCGTTGAGGTGAGCGTGAAATTCTGTTTATTGATTTCGACGCACATTGCGGGATAGTTCACCAATGCCGCTTCGAAGATGTTGATATACAGTCCGTCGGCGGATTTCATCATCAACGGCGTTTGAGCAAAATTTTTCCCAATCACTGTGCGAGTTGCAATTTCAGTTGAAGACATCCCTATTGTGGCATCGATTTCGTTCAATGTTGTTTCGTGATATTGGTATTCATTCGTGTCGAAATCCCCAGGAATCCAAAATGCTTTGTGATTTCCAGCCAGACGAAATGCAGTTCTTTCATTCGTGACAACAAAGTAACTCAAGAATTCCTGCTGTGGAAATTCATATCTGAATCCAAGCCCTTCATCGAACAATCGAAACGTAACGATCATAGTCCGCAGCTTGTTTGCCATCTGCGTCAGCGTCACTTTCAATTCGCGGTGGTTGTTCCGAATTGTTTTCACTTCACCCCAAACCGGATTCCACGATTCATCAACAAGGGATGATTCGATTTTTGCAATACTAAATCCGTTGATAAATGGCGGCTGGTCTTTCAGTTCTATGCCGAGCGTGCTCGGCAGAATGACATTCTTTTTTCTGAACGAAAGTTGATACGTCGGCTCGCCGTCGGCAGAAAGAGAGAATGAAAGTGTAAGTTTTTTATTTGGTGAGTGGATTGTTTGTGCCGTGGATGCGGTAATGAATACAGCAATGAACAAAAACGCGAGAAGGGATTTCATTGAACGGTCTCCTTGTATTTTGGAGATTTTCCAAATCTTTAAGATTTGGAAAATCTGATTGTGAACAAAGAAATGTAAGAGATTTTTTGATAGGAGAGAAGAGGAGAATTATATAGTTGGAATTTCATTGTAGACTTGCCAAGTCTTGTAAAGTTTGATTCATCACGCACTCTCCATCTCCACCGTCTGATCGTTGTGTTCGACGCTGAAAAGAAATCGTGCGTTCGGATTTTTCTGCTGTGCTATGCGAAGTGTGTATTCCGATTCTGCAAGATAGACCAGATGATTGTTCTTGTCATAGTAGAGATGATGCGAACGGATGTGAAAGAGCTCTTCGACATCTTTCTTGTCGTCGTACTGCACCCAGCACGCTTTATGCGCATTGATCGGCACGAACTCGCAGCTTGCCCCGAACTCGTGCAGCAGCCGGTACTTCAGTACATCGAATTGAAGTTCGCCGACCACGCCGATCACCTTTCTGTTTCCAACGTTTTGCGTAAACAGTTGTGCCAATCCTTCGTCGGTAAGCTGGGAGATCCCTTTTTCCAATTGTTTGGTCTTGAACGGATTGTTATTGCGGAGTTCTTTGAACACTTCGGGGGAAAAACGGGGAATGCCTTTGTACATGAACGATTCGCCCTCCGTCAGCGTATCGCCGATGGTGAACGTCCCTGAATCATACAACCCGATCACGTCGCCAGGGAACGCTTCTTCCAGCAGACTTTTGTTCTGCGCCATGAAGCTTGCAGGATTCGGGAATTTGATCTCACGGTTCAACCGTACATGATGATAGAATTTATTCCGTTCGAACGTTCCCGAACAGACACGCAGGAACGCGATCCTGTCACGATGGCGCGGATCGAGATTGGCGTGGATCTTAAAAACGAATCCGCTGAAGTTCTTATGATGCGGTTCGACCGATCCATGAGTGGTCTTCCGTTTTCGAGGAGACGGCGCAATATCGACGAACGTTTCGAGCAGCTCTTTGATGCCGAAGTTGTTCAGCGCACTGCCGAAAAAGACCGGCGCAAGTTCTCCATCCGCATATTTTTTCACGTCGAACTCTCCGTACACACCGTTGATCAATTCTATGTCGTCCCGCAATTTTATTGCATTGCTTCCGAACGCCTCATCCAGTTTCGGATCGTTCACCCCGTCAAAGATCTGCACATCCTCTTCCACCGTTTGTTTTGACGGCGTAAAGATGGCGAAAGTATTTTTGTAAATGTTATATACGCCTTTGAAGAGCGAACCTATTCCCATCGGCCAGCTCAGGGGACGGACCTTGATATCGAGTTTGCTTTCTAATTCGTCCAGCAGATCGACAGGATTTTTTCCCTCACGGTCCATCTTGTTGATGAAGATGATCACCGGTGTATTGCGCATACGGCAAACACTCATTAATTTTTCGGTCTGTTCCTCCACGCCTTTCACGCAATCCACAACAAGGATTACGCTATCCACCGCCGTCAGCGTGCGGTACGTGTCTTCCGCAAAATCTTTGTGCCCCGGCGTATCGAGCAGATTGATCTTGTATCCGTTGTAATCGAACGACAGAACGGATGTCGTAACAGATATTCCTCTTTGTTTTTCGATCTCCAAAAAGTCCGACGCGGCGGTCTTTTTGATCTTGTTCGATTTTACCGCGCCGGCAATATGGATCGCGCCGCTGTAGAGCAGAAGCTTTTCCGTCAGCGTCGTTTTTCCGGCGTCCGGGTGGCTGATAATGGCAAACGTTTTTCGTTTCTGAATTTCTTTTAAAATGTTCATACCATGATTAGATTCGTTGTAAAAAAATTTGGGATTATACGACAGCGTAACGGGAAATGACTTCTGACTAGGGGGAAGTTACAGGTGACCGATGATATGTTCGTTATTGATGATCATTACACTACAAAGATACGGAATTTTGTGGTGAGAGTGAAGCGGGAAAATGAAACATGGTATGTGTTTTTTAAAGAATTTGCGGTGTCAATGAATTGTAAGAGGCACACCTTGTTCCGAGCGAACTTCAAGACATTCTTTAATCGCATCTTGAATGTTTTTTTGCGCCTCTTCTTCGGTTTTTTCCTGACTGACACATCCGGGAATTGACGGACATTCTGCAATATATATTCCATCTTCGTCTCGTGTAACCGTGATTGTAAATTTCATACTATTGATTCTTTCTTTCTCAAATATCGCATAGAACCAAGAAAGAAGCAATAGTTAAACCGTGATACGGAATTTTATGGTGAGAGTGAAGCGGGAAAATGAAACTTGGTATGTGTTTTTTAAAGCGATATTTTTCTTGGGGAAACGAAAACCCAATCGCCTTTTCGTCCACGTCTCTTGTACGATACATCAGTCTACAACCTTTTCCAAAAAGGCGTCCAACGAACTTTGGGCGATTTGAGGGTCAACGGCAAGCCAATAAAGCCGCTTCTTTGACGCAAAGAAATAGTGTTCTTGGTCGAGACCAAAACATCGGTGGACGACAAGTCCTCGCTGAGAAAACTGCCTGTAAAGTCCGAACATCGGATTTCCGTTCTTGATCAGCCTTGCCATTCGCGCTTCAGCATCCCATGCCTCATTCGCATTTCTGTACACCGACGCATAGAGCGTCGCAGTGCCGGAGGAAGCTTCATAGAAAATAACTTCGTTGTGCTCAGGAGTAACTCCTTTGCCGTGAAGATGATTGATCATATTGGCGGCTTCCCCTTCGCTGAGTCGTCGTGCAATCTTCAGTTCGCCGAATGTTTCCGGCAAGATATTTTTGCCGGAGTCTTCCAACATCATCGCCACCACAGCCACAATGCTAATTGCGAAAATCAGAAAGAGCCAAAAGAGCGTTTGTTTTTTCATCGAAATAGATTCCTCAACCTAATTGCGCAATTTATCGTCGTGAATTTCCGCAAATGTTCTCTAACAACTTGCTGAAAAAGTCTTTTTCTGTCATTCTGATGAAGCGCCCGCCTGCCGCCCAAGCCGATGTTATACCGCTAATCGTTTGTAATAAAATTTACTAATTAGTGAGCACTGAAAAACTCGTTAGATAGTCATTGCGAGGCGTTTTTTGCCGAAGCAATCTTATAAATTTGAACAAAAGATTGCTTCGCTCGTAAAAAACACTCGCTCGCAATGACTTTTTCAGTGCTCACTAATTACGTTGAAGAAGCCATATAGCACCGACAACATCGGTTTCAAGTATTTCGCATTCTTGTTCCTGATTTTCAAGATACCAAGAAAAAGAATCGGCTAATTCAGGATGGTTTCTTGTTAATTTTCCTGCTCTTTGACGAATCACTTCAGTATATCCATTATTAATAGCTCTCGTCTCCTCAGCAGTGAAGACTATTTCTTTCAAAAGAGTATCGCCGTAAGATGTGAGTTGTTTCAAAGTCTCATCATGTGGAACATAATGTCCATAATCCTCCCTTTCAATTTTGGTGGATTCTTTAAGGAATCCATCATCGATTAACATATACCCACCAGGACGAATGGTTTGTCTTAATTTCCCAACACATTCATTGAATCTACCAAGAACATCACCAATTGCAGCATAGATTACAATGTCAAAATTTTCAGCTTTCCTAATAAATTCTCGTATGTCACCAAATTCAAAATGACATAGATTAGACACATTATATTCCTTTGATTTTGACTTTGCTTCTTCAAGGAAAGGGTTAAAACCATCAATACCAAATACTTGGAAGCCTAGTTTGTGTGCCAAGGTAATAGAGACGGCACCTTTTCCACAACCCAAATCTAATACACGGGTGGTTTTCGGAGAAAGATCTAAAGGCTTAAGGATTTCAACGACCAAATCTGGCGAACTGCCTAAAGCCCATATATCAGCAACAAGCTCAGGGATAAATGGTAATAGCTCTGGCTTAGCATCCAGTGATTTAGCAATTTCGATCTCAAAATTATCAAGCATTGTGAAATATTTTAGCGGGCTAACAGAGAGATAGAAGTCTATCCTGCCGGATTCAGAATTTTTCCGGCAAAAAGAATCGCGCCGGAGCTTCGTTCCCGTATGAGGAAGATAAATGGACGGTCTACTCGAAAAGTCGCAGGAACAGAAGTGATTCCGATTCCAATGGAAGTCACCGCAGCCGCTTCTGTCCCTTCCTCATTCACTTCCACAAACGTCTTGTGCTTCGCCTCGCTGATATATAGATCGCCGCGCTTGTTGATTCCTGTAAAATTTGCGCGGCCTGCGTCGAAAGCGATTTCCATCCCGAGCGCCTTCAGCGGTTCAATCAGACCTTTATCATACTCCAGCTTGAACTTCGGGAGCGAGAGCGGAATGTTCTCATCCCGAAATCCGGCAATCATATTATCCCAATCGCTTGCCTGGAACGCAGCGAGAAAAGCGCTGACATCGGTGTCCGGTCGCGGCAAAATGATCGTCATGCTGAAGAATTTTTGTCCGTACGGAAGATCGACCGCTGTCAGCTTATCGCTTGAGTAATAGCGGAGCGTCGTCTGCTGATTCATCATCCTGCACTCTACCGTTGCTCCGTTGCGAAGCGTGAAGAGGTCGTTTCGCGTATCTTCTTTCTTAAATTGCGCTGTCCACGTTCCCTTGAAATAAATTGCATTGATCAGATACATAACGGTCAGCGGGGGGATGGGCGGCTTGACAATCGTCGGAATTTTCCCGTTTGTTTTTTGATTCACCCATCCATTGATGGTTGTTGCGGCATCAGCCCGGTTGAAATCCAGAGCTGCGACCGTGGCGTCGAAATACTGTTTGTTGACGTCCAGGAAGTTCTGTTCGACGGAAAAGGTGTGTCGATACCATATCGAGTTCGCAATCTGCATTTGCACGTTCGGGTCGGCGGTTGTCAGGAGTTGTATCAAGCTCTTGTACGACTCGTTGATTTCCTGCATCGGCATTCCGGCAACCTCTAACGTCGACCTCATAGAATCAAGCGTTGAACCGTTCGCTCCGTTGAGGGTCATCCCTAAGGCGAACGAGATGCTGAGCGGCGAGATGAAGACGTTCTTGTCGGCGTCGGTTCTGTCGATTTCCTTGAACATGTTCAGCCAGAACTTTCTGTTTGCCTCAACTAAGCGGAGTTCGGAAACGGAAAGCGCCCGCATCTGAGGCGGAGGCGGCTCAACGCCGGTGTCTTTACAGCTAAGAAGAAACAGCGGAAGGAAAAGAAGCGATAAGGTTAGTTTCATGGCAAGTCTCCTTACTTTTACGCCTGTAAATTACCGCTGTTGTCGGACTTTGTCAAGCGGGTTTAAGGCATTGTGTCGAAGCGTTTTTCGTTAAGCCGCAAAAATAGTATGGCATCTCTAAAAGCGCCCACGAAGTGGTGGCTTCGCCAAAAAAACTTTTCACCACCGAGACTTAACGGCACAATTAATGAGGCGTCAAAGTTGTCCGTTGAGTTCGTTGTATTCTTTATCGAACGTTCCGCCGGTTACAAAAATTTTAATTGGCATGATGGTGGTATGAATTGAGAGAATTTCAATACGAAACAATGACAAACCAACTCGCTGATTAGTTATGTCGTTTCCATTTTTACAACAGTAATCCCATACCGTTTGCTTTTTTTCAACGCTATCACAAATAAATCTGTAGAATTTAAGTTTCCTTTTCTTTTAATTTTTTCAAACGATAATTCGTTTAGTAGTTTATCTTTCACAGAAGTGTCAAAGCCAAACGAAACGCCTGAAGTCATATTTGTGTTACGGATAGGAATCAATCTGGTGTACACAATTAATCCGACTTTAGCTGTTTGAGAAAATCCTATATCCATTAGTTCAAACTGCTTATGGCTTTTATCAAAAAGGTCTACCAACTGTAAAGTATGTTTGTCTCTATCAATAGATGTTATTTCAAATAATGAGGATTGATAGTCTATCATGCCTTCAAGTATTTCCTCTTCCAAGTCCTCTAATTCCACATCACTTTCAAAAAACATCTCTATCAGTTTGGCGCCATTTTTTCCTTTCTCATAGATTAAAAAATCCATAAGGACATCACTCTCATCATCTGAATCGAAAACCATTACTTGACCATTCCAAAAACCAAGCATCTTAGCCGCATAAATTATTTCTTGTCTGGCATCCTTTTTCCAATCAAGAATCTTATATGATAAATTTTTTCCAGTGTTTCTTATTTCTCTATATTCCTCAATTGTCATTTTATAGTTGTCCTTTTTTATGATTGGTAACGTTCCGCACTTTGCCGAAGTACTGCACTTAGCGTTGGCACTTTTGGTTTTATTACTTCCCTTTAAATTTTCATACCTACTCGGTGTAATTTTTTTTAATCAACAATTTTAATGTGTAGTTACAATTTTTCAATTCCTTTTACTCAACAATGTTGCACAGACCGTGGAGGGAGGCACGGTTTCAACCCGCAACACTATTTGATCATCTTCGTAATTTCATTTATATCTTTTAGCGCCGTTTCTTTAGATGCTCCTGTTATCGCACAAAGTTGATTTATTAACGCATCAGAGAGCGTTACATCGTATATTATTGCGGTTGAGCCACACCTCTGACAAATAGCGCTATCCGCATAGTATTGTCCGTTTACATTTTTTATAAACGAAAATTCTATTCTCTGATCCTTGCGAAGTGTCTCTTGAATAACATTTTCTAACGATTCATCATTTGGGTCATACCCTGATATTTCAAATATGTTTCTATCGAAGCCGTCATAATTCTTACATACCGAACAACTCGACGGGTGCAATGTCTCATGTTTCTCAACGCACAATAATTTTGATATTTTGTCTTTGTTTAATTTTCTAATGATTATTTTACTCATCGTGTAATCCATATTGTGAGGGTTGAACTTGTGCCCAACATTCCCAGCGTATGAGACGTTTGCAGGAGCGTACTCGCGGAGGTTACATGTGCCGGAGTGTGACCAATAGGGACGCAATGCTTACCCTCTGTTATATGCGGTTGCGCGCTCTTTCATATTATTTCTTTGGGAAAATATTTTTTAACTTCTTTGTCAAGATATCCAGTATATCCGCAAACACCAGTTCTTGGTGAATTCACCAAAGGTAAAAGCACATCTTCCCCTTCATCGTGAACACATGTATGATTTTTAATGCAGGAATCACATAATAAGCCATCATCCTCATCAGTGCAAAACGAACAAATTGCAACGGCTTTATTGCTGCAGTATGAACATTTCAAATCTTTTTCTTTATTTCGAAAAAGAATTTGAATTTCTTTGTCATCAAAATCTTCTACATCTTCTAATAATGACAAAGATAATTCCGTTGAAGAACCATAATCATATGTATAATTAATGTTACGACCTCTTTCAAACACCTGATCTAATTTTCGACTCATTCCAATTTGTGAATACCCATCAGAAAAAGAACTTAAATGCCCACAGCATTCAACCCAAATGTCTTTAATAAATCGATCAATTTTTTTCATTGGTAGATCAGGTTTTGCTTTAATGAGAAGCCAATATTCTGGAGAATATTTTCCTTCAATAAGTAAGATCATATAATTTGTCGTTGTTTTACTTTGGGAGTTATTTTTGATCTCACAGTTAGCAATATGATTTATTATGGATCGGGAATTTTCTGGTATTGCACTTTTACAATATGTGCATATTCCATTTGTTGTACTTTTTCGCATCATGCCCATTTCCTATTTTAAATAATTTTCTACATTGCAAAGCGCGTGCAATTGCTTATAACCGACATATAGCGTATCAGACAAGTTTTGTTTTTGAATTTAGTACCGCTTGGTTTAACGGGCTTATAATGTTGCCTAATTGTTTTATTGTCGTATGCGCACAAAATTCTATTGTTTACTGTCGCAAAGCGATTCACTTAGGAAATGTATCGCAAATCTATAACACTTTCAAGCAGATGTGTAGCGAAACTATACAATAAAAACAAAAGCGCTGTCTTTCGTCCGTGCCTATACTTTGCTTTCATCTAACATCTAAAAATCTGTTCTCTAATAATCTCAACTCAATAATTCATCCCGCCTTGTCGCTCTTTCGCTTTTGCATCCCACACAGGAAGAATTTTTTTCTTCCATTCGGATTTTTCTGCTTCAAGTTTTTTCATATCCAAACCGATGAATGCCTGCGCCTTTGCTTTTGTGGAAAGATCGGGGAACGGAATCGGTTTTCTCACGCCGTGTTTCATTAATATCTGTGTAATGAATCGTCTCGCTTCTTCCGCCCGCTGGATCGACGTGCTTAACACGCGGATTGCTTCAAGCGGTGAATGGAATCCAACTCCGTTGGCAGAACTTACCCAATCCCATCTCCACTGCGCGGAACGGATAAGTTTTAATGCAGGGATAAGTTCCGTGGAATCAGCACCGGCATCGTACGCCGCTTTGGCTTCGATATGAACGGCAACGAGCGCTTTCTCTGCCAGCAGTTTTACTTCCATCACTTTGTCTTGCCGGTCGTTTACATTCTTGATCAATATCTCTTCACTTTCACGATGACACACCTGGCACGAGCCGGAGATATTTTCCAATGGAGAAGCGATTTTATGATTGGTGAATTTTACACTACCTTCGTTTTTGTATGGCATATGACAATCCGCGCATGACACACCGCGTTCGGCATGGATACCGGTTCGATACAATTCATAATCGGGGTGCTGGGCTTTTACGATCGGAGTTTTGCTGAGTGTATGCACGAAGTCGACATGTCCTACTTCTTCGTAATACGCTTCCATCGAATCTGCAGAAAATCCTTTATCCCACGGGAACGTGAGATATTTTTCCACTTTTCCTTTGAAGTAATATTCCACATGGCATTGCGCGCAGACAAGAGAACGCATTTCCTGATGGGTTGCCTTGGTGATGTCTTTTCCCTGGCGCGCCCATGCCTCGGCAAGCGCCGGACGGGTGATGCGAAGATTCATCGATTTGGGATCGTGGCAGTCCTGACAGCCGATGTTGTTGACCACTTCGTGGCCAAGCGAATCCCATGAACCTTTATAGAAGTTCGCCGGTCCCATTTGATTCATCAAACGAGGAACATCGGTGCTTTTGCAAGACCAGCATGTTGCGGGCTGCGGAACGGCAGTACGCAGTGTGTTGCGAATATCGTTGATCGCATAATAATGTCCACGCGCTTGGTTGTAATCGCGGGAGAAAGCATAACCTGCGAAAAGTACAACATTCATCGCGTCTTCTTCCAACAAGTCGCGCATCTTTGATCCGCCATACTTGCTTTCGTGCGATGTATCGATTGTACTCCTGTATGTTTCAAATTCGCGCGGAAAATTTTCTCCCCATACTTCATTGCGCGGTTCCCATTCGGCGATCGGTTTCACCAACCGATATTGCAGTGCAGCTTCGTTACGGCGTTCCACAATGGAAGCGCCGAGCCACCCGACGAGAAAGACAAGAACCGCCGTTCCGCCGAACAACACCCACGCGACCCATGGTTTTTTTTCAATGATGTCTACGATTTTCATAATTGCTCCTTGTTAAATTAAAAAACGCTTTGATAAGTCGGCGTTAATGCCGGTCTATCCTTTATTCCTTTAAATATTTTTTCATCCACTCCGGTGTAATAGAAGAAAGGATGGAAACACGCGCATACGGAACGGACGATAAACTGTTCACACGTCCGTGCGGTGTTTCGCGGTGACACTCCCAGCACAACCGACCCTCGCCGTGTTTGGTATTTTCTCCGGTAACATTTTTTATGGCAACCTTGTCGACAAGCTGTTCATGACACCGTTTGCAATTCTCCTGAACGACATTTAATCCCGCCTGCTTGATGTGAATGACCTGCGGTTCCAACCGAAAAGTGAACATGAACGAATGCCGCGTGCCGTCCATCGCCTTGAACACAAATTTGCTGATGATATTATCGTGCGGAACGTGACAATCGTTGCAGACGGCAACGCGCGCATGACTTCCGCGTTCCCACGTTGCAAATTGCGGCGCCATCACATGGCAATTCATGCATGCTCTCGGATCATCGGAAAGATACGATGTGGCATTGCCGACATACAGTGTAAGAAATCCGAGTCCGATCAATATTCCTGTAAGAATAAAAACAGGAATTCTCCACTGTTGAGGAGGTCGAACGATAGATCGTAAATTTTGAATGATGTTGATAATGGATTTCATAATCGTCTTAGAAATTTATGCGTATGCATCCTTCGAATTTGTGTAGTTACATATCCCCACGTTGCGACATCAGAGCCGTTAAAGAAAACTTTGTTGCGCATGATGGTATTTGGTACACAGACTGAGTAGCGCGTTCAGTGCGCCTTCGGCGAATTTTTCTCAATTAGAGTAACTCACAATGGGTATCTCTAAAAACCTATTCTGCGAACATCTGCCTGCCCGCCGCACATACAACGTGTTTACACGCCGAAGTGCTACACTTGACGTAACGTTTCGTATAGTGTAGTTTCAACACGCAGGCGTGCTATGGCAGACGGGCGTAATCTGCGGGAGAATATTTCCCGCTGATTTCGTCTGTCGTACGACAGACAGATAAAAAAGAAATCACTTTCAGTTTTTAGAGGTGCCCCAATGTGAGTTACTTAGGAGTTATCAATAGTTGTAGTAAAAATTATTCTCTGCGAACTCTGCGCTCTCAGCGGTGAATAAATTTTTTCGTATTGTCAGTTAATCATTCGGTCTGTACTGTGGTACCTGACCGCGTGCGTGATTGTATAGCGGTGAATCTAAATTTTGAAAACGAAAGTGATATTCTTCTTGCGAAACAGAATTGTGCCAATGCTTCGTCAACATTCCAAGTCCCGTAACAGCAAGAAAAACACCAACGACTAAACTTCCCATGATCCAATTTGGAATTGCAGAAGAATTTTTTCTTGTGCGAAGAACAAGCGTATTTTTTACCGGACATTCTTCCACACAGCTCATACAACTTGTGCACTCGTCGCTCCACACTTGTGTTACTGCGTGGACTTTGATGTTAGCGGGACAGACTTTTGTGCAGAGTTCGCAATCGATGCAAGTTTCTTTTGTACGCGTGATGCGGAACGGTGACAACAGTCCGGTAAGACCGAGCAGCGCCCCATAGGGACACAAAAACCGGCACCAGAAATTTTTGATAAAGACCGATAACACCATCAAAACAATGATCGTCCACAAGGAAAACTGTGTGATCTCCGCAAAGAAAAGATACATCTTGATATCTGCCACTTTATTATACGGACTATTGATAAAAAGAGAAAGCTCTTCAAGACTCATTGCTCCGATAGAATAGACGAAGAAAAAGAGAAGCAGATACTTTAATGAGCGCAGCGGATAATCGAGCCACCGCCATACGGTGAAATTCCTTTTGAATAATTTTTGTCCGAGCAGCCACAACGATTCGCTCAGCGTGCCGACGGGGCACATCCAACTGCAGAATGCTTTTTTCATGATGATGCTGACGGCGATGATTGCGATAAGGATCACCGTTCCTGCGGGATGAATGGTGTTGAGTGCGCCGCCGTACAGCCAATGCACAATGCCCATCAATGCGCTGATGGGGAGGAAACCTTCCACACCGGGAGGACGTTCAAAATAGTTCTCAGCGCCGCCGGACATTCCCCATTGCATAAAGAGATAAAATTCGATGCCGATCCAGATACACAGCAAGGCGAACGCCAACTGCACGGAAGAACGGAAGAATTGCGAATCATTTTTTAATTGATCGAGCAGCCTGCGGCACCACGGGAATGAAAAATTCGGTTTGAATTTTCTGCGCCGCTGTTCCAGCGGAATTTTTTTAATCTGAAGCGGTTGTCGGAACTCTGTTGTTTGCGGAGCCGCATTTGTTGAAGACCGCGCTGCGGATATTAATAACGTATTCATAAAACAAGATAGATTTGTCTTTTTTCGTGAAAAAAAAACAGGGGCTTGGCTTATGCAGCCAAGTACCCATCCTTTTTAATATCTTTTGCGATGTCGAGAATATTTTTCTTTGTCAATGCATCGAAAAACGATTCTTTTGTTTGTTCCCATTCGTTGTGCATCGGGCACGGTTTCGTGCTGCTGCATTTGGCATACCCAAGTACGCATGAATCCATGATCTCCTTGCCGTCGATGGCTACGATGATATCGAACAGGACGATGTCCGCAGCGGGTTTGGCAAGCCAGAATCCGCCGGAGACGCCTTTCATCGAATGGAGCAGACCCTTGTGCGAAAGTTTCTGAAAGATCTTCCCAAGAAAGTGAAATGGAAGGTGAAGATGCGACGAGATCTCTTTGATCGTCGTCATTTCGTCCTGCTTCTTTTGCGCCAGATAGATCACAGACTGCAGCGCATATTCGCATTGTCGGCTAAAAAAGATGCTCATAATGGTACTCCTTTTTGATGTGTCGGTGCGGAGAGAGATGTTCCGCCGCCATGACGAATAAAAATTACATAACTACTCACCGTGCCTTTAAAGTCATGCCATGAGTTACTTTTTGAAATCATAAAACTTGCAACATTCACCAAAACATTAGACAAACTCATGGCATGACTGAGTAGATACAAAATTACATATAACTTTGTAATGCTTTCATATAATTGGCACGTTCAAACGATGACGGATCGGCGACGGATTGATGACTCATGCTTCCGCGCATCTCGCGGAGTGATGGATATTCATGTTCGACCATCCACTGCTGCACACCGGTCAACACTTCACGTATCTTTCGGGGACCGTGACGGAGAAGCGCGGAACACATCATTGTGACACTTGCTCCCGCCATCACGAGTTTGAGAACGTCTTCGGATGTATGCACGCCAGTGGTGGCGGCAAGATCGGCTTTCACTTTGTTGAACAGAATCGCGATCCATCGCAGCGGCAGCCGGAGTGCATCGGAATTGCTCAACACCACGCCCGGTTCGACGTTGAGTGTATCAAGATTGATGTCCGGTTGATAAAATCGGTTGAACAACACCAGACCGTTCACGCCCATTTTATCCAACCGCTGTGCAACATTCGGCAGAGCGGTGAAGAACGGAGAGAGTTTCACGGCAATCGGAATCTTGATCTGATTGCGGACATCTTTTACGATGTCGAAATATGTCTGCTCGATATCGTCGCTGGAAAGATTCGGATCGGTCGGGATGTAATAGACGTTCAACTCCAATGCATCGGCGCCCGACTGTTCGATCTTCTTGGCATAATCCACCCACCCCCCGTCGGTGACGCCATTGATGCTGCCGATGATCGGAATGCCGACCGATTCTTTCAATTTGCGGATGTGTTCAAGATATTCATCCGGTCCAGTATGGTACTCATGCACTTCCGGAAAATAAGAGGTTGCTTCCGCATAACTTTCCGCGTGGTAGGTAAGGTGGTGATATAATTCTTTTGTTTCGTGGCGGATCTGCTCTTCAAAAATGGAATAGAGCACGACCGCCGATGCGCCGTAATCTTCCATTAATTTGACGCCTCCCACCGTGCGCGACATCGGTGATGCAGAAGGAACGACGGGGTTTTTAAGTTGCAGACCGAGATATGTGGTTGACAGATCCATGGTAGTCTCCAGAATTTTTACAGAAGATTTTCCAAGTCTTTAAGACTTGGAAAATCTAAAAATCTAATAGGATTAGAAATGTAGGACACCTTTGAGATGTCCTACATTTTGTATTTAATGACCGTTGCTCGCCGCTTGCTTCACTTGCGGACTGTAATTCATTGCCGCAAGCTGTTCGTAGAACCTCCAGCGTTTCATCACGTCCTCCTGTGCTTCTTTCATCAGACGTTTTGCCTTCTCCGGCGCCATCTTCGCCAGCATCTTGTAGCGAATTTCGTTGTACGCGTACTCTTCAAATTTAATTTTCGGAGCTTTTGAATCGAGATGGAACGGATTCTTGCCTTCTTTGGCAAGGGACGGATTGTAGCGATACAACGGCCAGTGACCGGAATCGACCGCGAGTTTCTGCGCATTCATTCCGAACTGCATGTTGATGCCGTGCGCGATGCAATGGCTGTAGGCAATAATGAGCGACGGACCATCGTACGCTTCTGCTTCTAAAAATGTCTTCACGGTCTGCAGATCGTTCGCGCCCATCGCCACCTGACCGACGTACACGTTTCCGTAGCTCATCGCGATCAAACCGAGATCTTTTTTGCCTGTGGGTTTTCCGCCTGCGGCGAATTTCGCCACCGCGCCGCGCGGCGTCGATTTCGACATCTGTCCGCCGGTGTTGGAATAGACTTCAGTATCGAGCACGAGAATGTTCACATTTAATCCTGAGGCGATGACGTGATCGAGTCCACCGAAACCGATATCGTATGCCCAGCCGTCGCCCCCCATGATCCAGACGCTTTTCTTCACGAGCGTGTCGGCAAGTTCATAAAGATGTTTTGCTTCGGGTGTCGCGGCATCCTTCAATTGTTCTTTCAGTTCCTTCACGCGCTCGCGCTGTTCGTAGATGCCCAGTTCGTCATTTTGTTTTGCGGAAAGGATTTCATTCACAAATTCTTCGCCGAGCTGTGGAATGAGATGGATGAGCAATTCGTTCGCCTGTTCTTTCTGCTTGTCGATGGAAAGACGGAAACCGAAACCGAATTCCGCATTGTCCTCGAACAAAGAGTTCGACCACGCGGGTCCGCGTCCGTTGGCATCTTTTGCCCATGGTGTCGTCGGCAAGTTGCCGCCATAGATCGATGAACATCCCGTAGCATTTGCAACGATCGTTCTATCACCGAATAATTGACTGACGAGTTTTACATACGGTGTTTCACCGCATCCCAAACACGCGCCGGAAAATTCAAACAACGGCTGCAGGAACTGCGAACCTTTGATCGTCTTGACATCAACCGTGCGGCGGTCGACCTCGGGGATCGTGAGGAAATAATCCCAGTTCATCCGTTCTTGTTCGCGGATCGGAGGTTGCGGTACCATGTTTAACGCTTTGTATTTTGTCTCTTTTTTGTTCTTCGCCGGGCAGACCTCAACACAGATGCCGCAGCCGGTGCAATCTTCCGGTGCGATCTGGATCGTGTATGCTTGTCCTTTATATTCATTTCCTTTATACAACATGTGTTTGAATGTTTCCGGTACGCCGTTCGTCAGCGCATTGTCGTACACTTTAATGCGGATCGTTGCATGCGGACACACCAACGCACACTTGCCGCATTGAATACACCATTGGGCATCCCACACCGGAATTTCTGTAGCGATGTTTCGTTTTTCCCACATTGTTGTCCCGACTGGATACGTTCCATCAATCGGCAATTTGCTGACCGGGATTGAATCACCCTCTCCCGCAATCATCATTCCTGTCACTTCTTTAATGAATGCGGGCGCATGATTCGGAACGATGGGAGGAAGTTCAAATGTGCTGGTGAGTTCGTTCGGATAGTCGACCTTATACAGATGTTCGATCGTTGCATCGACGGCGGCGTAATTCATCTTGACGATGTCTTCACCTTTTCTGCCGTAGGTTTTTTCGATCGAATTTTTAATTGCTTCTATCGCCTCATCCTTCGGAAGAACGCCGGAGATGGCGAAGAAACAGGTCTGCATGATCGTATTGACGCGTCCGCCCATGCCGGTCTTTTGTGCAACAGAGTTTCCGTCGATAACATACAGGTTCACTTTTTTCTTGATGATCTGTTCCTGCACCTTCAGCGGAAAATTGTCCCACACGCGTTCTTTCGCGAATGGAGAATTGATCAGGAATGTGCCACCTTCCATCAGCGATGTGAGCATGTCGAACTTTTCGAGGAATTGCCATTGATGGCACGCCACAAAATTCGCCTGCGAGATCAGATAGGTCGAATGGATCGGACGTGGACCGAAACGCAGGTGGGATATCGTTGTGGCTCCTGATTTTTTCGAGTCGTACACGAAATATCCCTGTCCGTAGAAATCGGTGTCTTCGCCGATGATCTTGATCGAGTTCTTGTTCGCGCCGACTGTTCCGTCGGCGCCGAGGCCGTAGAACATGGCGCGGATGACGTCGCTCTTTTCCGTGGTGAAGGACGGGTCGTACGCCAGACTGGTATGCGAAAGATCGTCATTGATGCCGACGGTGAAATGATTCTTCGATTTTGCCTTGCCGAGTTCGTCGTACACCGCTTTCACCATGGCGGGAGTGAATTCTTTTGAGGACAATCCGTAGCGTCCGCCGATCACTTTCGGAATCGTGGAGAAGGGAAGTTCACCCGCGGCGAATTGTTCGTAGATCGCATTGACGATATCGAGATACATCGGTTCGCCGGAGGCACCGGGTTCTTTTGTTCTGTCCAGAACGGCGATGGATTTCGTCGTCTTCGGAAATGCTTCGATAAAATGTTTGATGGAGAAGGGACGGTACAGACGAACCTTCACCACGCCGACCTTTTCTCCTTTTTCCATGAGCGCTTCAACAGTCTCGTGGACAGCTTCAGAACCGGAACCCATGATCACGATGATCCGCTCGGCATCCGGTGCGCCGAAATAATCGAACAGATGATACTGACGTCCGACGATCTTTGCGAATTTGTCCATCGTTTTTTGTACGATGTTGGGACATTTTGCGTAGAACGGATTCACCGTTTCTCGCGCCTGAAAGTACACATCTGGATTCTGCGCCGTCCCGCGGATGACGGGATTATCTGACGTGAGTCCCCGCCTGCGATGTGCAACGATCAGATCATTATCCATCATCGCTTTGATGTCGTCGATGGCGAGTTCTTCGATCTTCATCACTTCATGTGATGTGCGGAAGCCGTCGAAGAAATGCAGAAAAGGAATGCGTGATTCAAGCGTTGCTGCCTGCGCGATGAGAGCGAAGTCCATCACTTCCTGCACGTTATGCGAACAGAACATTGCCCAGCCGGTGGAGCGTGCAGACATCACGTCGCTGTGATCGCCGAAGATCGACAATCCCTGCGCGGCAATGGAACGCGCGGAGACGTGAAATACGGTCGACGTCAATTCACCGGCGATCTTGAACATGTTCGGGATCATCATCAGCAATCCCTGTGATGCGGTAAACGTTGTGGTGAGTGAACCGGTCTGCAATGCGCCGTGCACCGCGCCCGATGCGCCTCCTTCGCTTTGCATTTCTGTAACAACCGGAACCGTGCCCCAGATATTTTTTCTGCCTTCGGAAGACCACTGGTCGCACCATTCGCCCATGTTGGACGACGGCGTGATAGGATAGATGGCGATGACTTCGTTGGTTTTGTGCGCAATAAATGCGGCGGCTTCGTTGCCGTCGATGGTGACTTTTTCTCTTACAACAGGTTTTTCGTTCATAGACATAAATAATACCTCGTTATCCTAAATGATCATAAAAGACTCTTTTGTTTATTGCAAAAACGTTGCCAGAGTTGGATTTACGGAAGAATTGAAAAACAGACTAAAAATGCGGGTTTTACTTTTGAGCGATTTTCAAATGTGCAAATGAGGGGAAAAATGCTCTTAATAGTGCGAAAGGATATAGGGGTCTTTTGGTCGGGTTGGCAAGAAAGGAAAATCTTTTAACCGCAAAGGTTTTTCGTACGAAGATATCTGACTTAAAAAACATGTCAGATATCCTGTTTAGTTGACCCTTAAAAAGTAAGAAACCTTGTCAAGGTTTATTGATCAACAACGAAACAACGTCCAAAATTTTACAAATCTAGTTGCATAACCTTGACAAGGTTGTGCTGATGAAGACTTTTTAAGGATCAACTGTTTAGTTCTCACTGTTTAGATAATTCTTTTACCGCAGAAAAGATAGGGAGAGAATTTAAAACGCGATGAAATTCGAATTTTTTAGTATCTACTCAGTCATGCCATGAGTTTGTTTAAGGTTTTTTGCCTGCCCGCCGCACACCTGTGTGCCGAAACGCTTCGGTGTGCAGGCACAAACAACGTGTTTACACGCCGAAGTACTACACTTGACGTAACGTTTCGTATAGTCTAGTTTCAACACGCAGACGTGCTTTGGCAGGCGGGTGAATCTTGCACATTTTATGATATCAAAAGTAACTCATGACATGACTATAAAGGCATTCATTGCAGTTGAAATTGGTGTGCTTGTAACGACAACTCGGAAATATTCAGTGTTCTTTCTGCTTTCGAAAGTTCATCATCCAGCCATGCTTTGTTCAAACCGTGATTCTTTGCTGTTGTTAAAAGCCATTCTAATTCTTTGTCATCGAGATGTTTGTCAATCAACGCAAGCCGTATTCCGTCTTTAATAAAACATTTGGCAATTTCTGGATCGGAGAATCGGGGAGATTCGTCAAGAATATATTCGTTTCCCAAAATTTCCTTGATGGCATTTTCGCAGAATTCTTTTTCAAATCCTAATATTTTGCCGATGCGCATCATGAATTGTTTTTCCTGATCATGAATGTGACGGTCTTTACGGATCAACAGAAGCAATCCTTTGAAGTAATGACTGTGGTCTGCAAGAGATATTTTCATAGGACAGTACTGCGGTTATGTGAGGAGTTGCCTGATAGAATGTCACTATTCATTCCGTACGAAAGTAGAGAAGTTTCATTCTATTAGCAATAAAGAAAATGTAATGAAATTATTGTCTTTTGTTCCGGATCGCATCAACATCGCACCCCGCGCTTCTCATTTTTTGTTCTGCTTCGTGCTCAATCATTTCACGCAATTGATTCAAACATGAATCAAAATCGGTGTACGATCTTCGTGAATAGACGAGTTCATATTCGATCGGTTCCCAAGTTGTAATATCTGCTTCATTGTGTTGAATTTGCACTTCCAGTTTGTCCAAAGCGAATGCCACTTTGGCTTCGTACGTTTTCCGTTCTTCAAATTCATACCAGAGTTGAAAAATTTCTTCACCAACAATATTACCGAGTTTTGTCCGAATATTTTCAATCGCTTTGCGTTCGTTCACTTCTTTTGCTTTTTTTAATTCATCATTGCCCACCATTCTCGGTACCGGCGTATCTCCCGCTTCAATTTCTACAATGTCATGAATGACAATCATTTTCAACAATTTCTCAAAATTGAGTCTTTTGTCTAATTTCGATCCCAGCAAAACAGCCATTAAAGCCATTCGCCATGTGTGTTCGGCAACGCTTTCCTGCCTGCCGGATGAGGTAAAACTGTGCCGCAACTCAAATTTCAGCTTTTCTGCAAGGTGAAGGAAAGCATAAAGGGATGAAAGGTCATTCATATAAATTCTCGGTACGATAGTTGAGTATTATGAACTGATGTTACGCACACAAAGAAAAAGTTAAGCAAATGGAGTCCACCTACTTAACAAATGAAATGAAAATTACACGGTTTCACAATTTTTTTAGGCAAGGTGGACTCCATCTTATGTCATTGCGTAACATCAATTATGAAGACAAGAGACGTGGACGAGAACCCCCATTTTGCGTTAGAAGAGTCTTCAGAATTGATATTTTTCTTTTAGAAATTAAAACTTCACCCCGTGAGATAGTATATGTTTGGCAGAGAAACGAATGATGAAGGCATTCTATCTCACGGGGTAAATCGACTTTTCGTCCACGTCTCAAGGTATTAAAATTTGTCCGTTTTTCTATGGTTTCTTATGTTTTCTGCAAATAAAGGAATAAAGTTATGCTCGGAACATTCGCAATTTATCTATCGTTGTTTGGCGGTTTACTCGCCATTTTTTTCTATATCCGCGCTGCGGCTGGCGACAAAAACCGATTGTCACAAGGGCGGATCGGATTATATACCAGCGCATTAGGAATTATCGGCGCATCGATCATGCTCCTTGTCGATATTCTTCAACACAACTTCGGCAACTCGTACGTATGGAGCTACAGTTCCCGCGATCTGCCGACACATTTTCTCATCTCAACATTTTGGGCGGGACAAGAAGGAAGTTTTCTGTTTTGGACTCTCTGTTCTGCATTGCTCAGTCTTTTCCTCTTGTCGTACACACGAAAACGAAAATTAGAAGCGCACGTTATGCCGATATTTCTTGCGGTGCAAACATTTTTAGTGATCTTGTTGATCGCAAAATCTCCGTTCAAAACAATCTACGAACAATTTCCCGGACAACTTACACCGCCGCAGTTGCCGGAAGATGGACGCGGATTAAATCCGTTACTGCAAAATTTTTGGATGGTGATCCATCCGCCGGTGTTGTTCATCGGATTTGCAGCAGCAGCGATTCCATTTAGTTTTGCCATTGCCGCATTGTGGAGAAAAGAATATCACACGTGGCTGACGAGCGCATTTCCATGGGTGTTGTTTTCCGGTTTATCACTTGCTGCGGGATTAATGCTCGGCGCGTATTGGGCATACGGCGTGTTGGGTTGGGGCGGATATTGGGGATGGGATCCGGTAGAAAATTCATCGCTCATTCCGTGGATCATTTCAATGGCATTGCTTCACACAATGCTTACGCAAGCGCGTACCGGAAATCTTGTTCGGACGAATTTTATTTTTGCGATCCTCGCATTTGTGCTGGTGATCTATTCAACATTTTTAACCCGCAGCGGAATTTTGGGAGATTCTTCCGTTCACTCGTTCACCGATCCCGGCACGATCGTATACGGATTGTTGCTTGTCTTTCTTTTTGGTTCCACTATACTCGGATTTGGTTTTCTTTTTGTTCGACGCAAAGAATTGAAAGCGATCGCACAACCGATGCACTGGCTGACTCGTGAATTTGCATTAGCGCTCGGTTCGTTTGTGCTGCTGGCGAGCGCGATCATTATCTTCTTCGGAACAAGTCTGCCGATTGTTTCAACAACACAAGTCGAACCGTCGTTCTACAATAAAATGCACATTCCAATCGCGATTCTGATATCATTGTTGATCGGTTATAGTCTGTTAGTGCGATGGGAACAAGAAGACGGAATGTTCCTGAAAGAAAAATCGTGGAAGTCTTTACTTGCTTCACTTCTTGGAACAGTTGTGATCGCATTCTTTAGCGCATGGGATCCGATGTATCTGCTCTTCATCTTTGCATCGCTCTTTGCATTCTTTGTGAATATTGAAATGGCGTATTTTACCATACGCGGTGATTATCGCATGATTGGAGGAAAGATTGCGCACATCGGAATGGCGGTCTTTATGATCGGCGCTATCATTTCCGGATTGTTCGAACAGAAAAAAACAACAATGCTCGAACTCGGAACACCGCAGGATGTGTTCGGTTATACGGTAACGTACACCGGCAGAAATATTGTTGAAGGAAACAAAACCGCGTTTTCCGTTACCGTGCAAAAAGAGGGAAGCACAGCAATTCTTCTTCCAATGATGTTTCCAATGGAGAATGAAGGTATTATGCGCACTCCGGACATTCAATCATTCTTCACGCACGATGTATATATCTCTCCTTCGGGATTGGAAGAACAAACGATGGATTCGAATAGCAACATTACGCTGCACAAAGGAGAGAGTACGAAGATCGGTTCTGTTACGGTGAAATTTTCGGCGTTCGATATGGCAGGACATAATGCGGGAAGTACAGACGGCGGAACGAAAGTTGGAGTGAATCTGGAAATCACTTCCGGTTATGAAAAAGAAACTGTTGTTCCCTACGTGATCTTTACAGGGCAGCAGCCGAAATATTTCGGCGCGGAATCGAAACTGCTTGGCGGAGCGATTCAATTAGTTTCGATGAATATTGGTGGAATGGGAGACGGTCGGTCGGTCATTCTCATCTCGATTCCTCAAGAAGAAGATCACGCATCCCACTCTCACGCTAAAGAAACTCTTGTGGTCGAAGCGAGCATCAAGCCGTTCATCATTCTTGTCTGGATCGGTACGCTGCTGATATTTGTGGGATTTATTATTTCCATCCAGCGCCGCAAGCGCGCTGATTCGTTGTAAATATTTTAATTGCGCCGTCCAAGCGCCCGCCTGAATGATACGAAGTATGCTTCGCACGAAGTCGGGCAGGAAGTCGAGGGATGAAAATAATTCTGGCTTTTCAAAATTAGAAACCTTCCAAGTTTTAAAAACTTGGAAGGTTTGTTATCCTGTTCAAAAAATATTTCCGCTTCTTCGTTCCATCAAAAATAAAAATACGGAGCGATGATGAGCCGTTCGAGAAGCGCATACACTATTTCAACACTGACTATAATGAGAACTCCGGTCGGGAGAATTTCTACTTCTGTGTATTGCGAAAGGATGTACACGGCAATTCCTATTCCCGCCAGCCACCCGATGACGGTCGGCAGGCCGATCAATCCCATGGGAATGAGTGGTGCCCCGGCAAGAAGAAAGCACGTTAACAGCGTTGCGCGATGGTGTTTCCATTTGAAGATTCCAAGATACATCAATGTTTTGAAGAGTAATGGAATCAGCATGGTTATCGCGAATATGTATAATGGAGATGAATTCATTGTGCGCTATCAATGCACTGCAATGTTGTGCTGAGTTATTTGCCGGAATTTACACAGCATTCAATTCAATAACAAAGGTGCTGCCGTTGCCGATCTCGCTCTCCACGTATACATTGCCTTTATGTGCTTCTACGATCTCTTTCACAATTGCCAGTCCGAGGCCGGTCGCGGTTTCGCCACCGGTCGGTTTTGCGGAAAGAATCTGGAATTTTTTGAAGAGCCGCTGTTTATCGGCATCCGAAATTCCGGGACCGCTGTCTTTCACCCAGAATCGAACGCGTCCTTCCCGCTGTTCAATGCCGACGTGGATATCCGATTGCAGCGGTGAATATTTGATGGCGTTGCTGATGAGATTCTCCATTACTTCCTGCATGCGTGCCGAATCTCCGACCACGGTGTACTTGCCCGCCAAGGCGGGTGAAAAGATCAGGCGTTGATTTTTTCGCTGTGCCTGCAGTCTGTATCCGTCGATGGTGATACCGGCAATTTCCGCCAGGTCGATCTGTTCCATCTGAAAACGAAATTCCCCGCTTTCAATTGCCGAAAGATTGAGCAGATCGTTGATGAGCGCGACCATACGGTGTGCTCCTTGCCGGATCATATTCAGATATTCGGCTGCTTGTTTGTTCAGCGGAGACGTTTCTTCGATGTCTTTTGTCAATCCGGTGATGGACACCAGCGGGCTTTTGAGATCGTGCGCAACCATGTCGAGCAATTGTGTCTTCATCACGTTCGCTTTTTCTGCCATCATTTTTTGGTCTTCCGCTTCGTGTAGAAGCCGTTCCGCTTTTTGGTGTTCTTCGCGCAGAGCTATTGTCCGCGTTTCGATGAGATCCTCCAGTTCCTTTTGCCTCCGTCGAATAACTCGCAAACGCGCTCTGAACATTCCATAGGCGCCGACGATGATCACAAACCCGATGCCGATATAAAAGACCGTTGTTTCGTAAAAATATGCCTGCTGCGTGAAGGTGAATGAAACCCCCTTTTCGTTCCATACGCGATCTCTGTTGGCGGCGATCACACGGAAGGTGTACGTACCGGAAGGAAGATGTGTATAATATGTCGAGCGCCGGGTGCCGATATCATCCCAGTTTTTGTCGTACCCTTCCATCTTTACTTTGAACCGGATCTTTTTCGGACTGAGGAAACTTACGCCGGTAAAACGGATCTCGTAGCGCTCTTTACCGGGAGGAATAACAAAGTTTTCGCTCAACGGAATTGCTTGATTGTCGACCAGAAAATCTTCGAGAACAACCATCGGCGGCTGTTGATTGACGGAGATCTCTTTGGGGTCGATTGATGCAACACCTGCTGCCGTTGGAAACCATAACGTACCGTCGTGGGCTTTCATTCCTGCCGGCTGTACGCCGCCGTTGCATTCCAGGCTTTTTAATCCCTCTTCTTTTCCGTACACCGTGCAGGTAACGGCAGAAATTTTACCGTCAGCGCATAGATGCAGTTGTTCTTTGCTGACCTGAAAGATCCCTTTATTGGATGTCATCCATAGGCGGTCGTAATCGTCCTCAAGAATCTGAAACACGACGTCGTCATACAAACCATGCTTAGAAGTGATTGGTGTGATTACTCCTCCGGCATACCGGTTCAATCCGCCGCCGAATGTCCCGATCCATACAATGCCGTCGGTATCCTGATACAATGAATGAACAAAATTGCTGGAGAGCCCGTCGTGAGTGGAAAGGGAGACGATACCGGTATCACTGATAATGGAAATTCCTTCGCCGTCGGTTCCCGCCCAGATATTTCCGTCACGGTCTTCCATCAGTACGCTGACGTAGTTACTTGCCAATCCTTGTGCGGTGGTGTAGGAAGAAAACGTTCCTTGCTCAAATTTGAAAATGCCGCTGCCTGTCGATGCGACCCACACTCTATCCCGTGAATCGGCAATAACACATCCCGTGATGATATTTTTTGTTTGTTGTACCGGCGGTACGGATTTTACCTTTTCCGAAGGATGCTTCGCACCGTTTTCGATGATATTCAACCCGTTCACCGTACCAATCCACACGATTCCCTTTTTATCCACGGTGATGGAATAGACCTCGTTGTCGTACAAACCGTCTTTCGTCGTGTACACTTTCAGTGTTGACGGCGTGTCGTATTCAATCTTGACCAACCCTCCGTCGGTGCCGATCCACTTGCGCTTCTGTGCGTCTTCGTAGGTCGACCAGATGATGTTGGAAGGAAAACCTTCTTTGGTGCCGTACATGGTAAAAAGTCCGTCGCGCAGGACATCCACTCCTCCGCCGTCGGTCCCGATCCAGATATTTTTTTCCACATCGATGTACATCGTCAGAACATGATCGTAGCTGAGTCCGTCTTTTACCTGAAACGAAGTCAGTGTTCCGTTGTGCCATCGTGCAACGCCGTTGCGTGTTCCGATCCACAATGTACCATTGCTGTCCTCGCGTAATGTATAAACGATGCGGTGAGGGAGTCCGTGTTGCGTCGTGAACGATTCGTACGGTGTATGATGATCCAGATCAATCGGCACCCTCATCAATCCGTTGTTCGTTCCGATCCACATCATGTTATCTGGAGCGGGAAGGATGGCGTTGACGATGTTGCTCAGCAGTCCGTTCTTCTTGTTGAACGTGCGGAACATGCCGTTATCGTAAATGGAAACGCCTCCTTCTGTGCCGATCCACACTCTGCCCTTTGTGTCTTCGCCAAAACACCACGTTTCGTTATTGACAAGTCCTTTGGAGGTATCGATCACCTCGTACTGTGTTCCGGTGACTTTGATTGCCCCTCGTTCCCGAAGAGCGATCCACATTGCCCCATTTTTGTCCTGATGGATTGAACGGACATGGCTGTTGGCAAGTTCGGGTATGTAATCGATGGGGATAAAACGTCTGTTCTCGTATGTTAACAGTCCGTCGTACGTACCGATCCACAGTATACCGCTGCGGTCAACCAAGAGTGCGGTAATGTAATTGTTGTTGAATGCGGGAGTGTTTCGTTTGTCGAACACGGTAAAACGAACTCCGTCGAACCGCACTAATCCTTCCTGCGTGCCGAGCCATAAATATCCGTCGCGTGTTTGCACTATCGATGTTACCGAATTCTGCGGAAGCCCGTCGTCAGTCGTCCATATTTCGTGTGTGTAATGGGAAAAGGGTTTCTGTCCTTTCACGGCACCCTCATCATGATGAGCGAAGGAGAGCGAAAAAAGAAGAAGAACAACAGTGGATAGTATACGCGAGAAACGTTTAGGGTTCATACATGGGAAATAGTACATAATTGACCCTTAAAAAGTAAGAAACCTTGTCAAGGTTTATTGATCAACAACTAAACAACGTCCAAAATTTTATGGGAACCATGCTTCGCACAAATCTAATTACATAACCTTGACAAGGTTGTGCTGATGAAGACTTTTTGCGGAGCATACTTCGTATAAGGATCAACTACATAATTGTCTTCTCACACTTTTGGCGTGATGGCGGCGCCTGCGGCGCCACAGGCGCCGAAGGCGCTCAAATTCTATACCGTCAATGTAGATGTTGTACGGTTAAAACTCAAATGAAAAAGTTCTTAGAAACCCTTCCAGCGTTATTTCAATAGGAATATGAAAACTCTTTGATTTTTACCATCTCTTAAAGAAAACGCTGGAAGGGTTAGACAAATCCTTTACTTTTTCAGCAAGAACCATTTACAATTGTTGCGAAACAATCCTTTCTCTCTTGCGTATCCAATCCGTATTGGTTTAATTGTAACGCGTTATTTATCAACCATATTGTTTATGAAAAAAACTCTGCTTTGTTTTTTCTTTTGCAGTGTTGTTTCGTTCCTCTTCGCCGGAAAAAATCCACAATCCATAAAAGCAATTCGCACAACATCCGCGCCCGTTATAGACGGTTACGGCAACGACGATGCATGGAAATCTGCAAATGTTGGAACAGATTTTATTCAGCGGGACCCGTACGAAGGACAACCAGCAACCGAAAAAACGGAATTCAAAATAGTGGTTGATGACAACAATATTTATTTTTATGCGATGATGTACGATTCATCTCCCGATAGTATTGTAGCACGATTGGCTCGCCGCGATGGCGATGCAGAATCCGATTTTATTGCAATTGGATTTGACAGTTATAATGATAAACAAACTGGTTACGCCTTTTTTGTGTATGCGTCTGGTACACGAGGAGATATTTTATTGTATAACGACGGAAATAATGAGGACAATTCGTGGGATCCTGTGTGGGAAGTTAAAACCCAAATGCTTCCAAACGGGTGGAGCGCCGAAATGAAAATTCCGTTAAGCCAACTCCGTTTCAATGAAGGAAACGACACATGGGGCTTTAATGTTGTGCGGAAAATTTCCCGCAAACAGGAAGAAACACATTGGGCGTTGATGAAAAAAGGTGAAAACGGATTTGTTTCTCTGTGGGGAACAATGACCGGTATGTCTGAAGTGAAACTCCCGCCGTTATTCGAAGTGCTTCCTTATGCAGTCGGTTCATCGGAACATTATTCCGCGTCTTCCCGCAGAGAAAAAATCGAGCGCCTTCGTCCAAACGCCGGCGCCGATATTAAGCACGGTCTATCAAGCAACTTTACACTCGATGTAACGGTGAATCCCGATTTCGGTCAAGTTGAAGCAGATCCGGCAATATTGAATCTGACAACATTCGAAACATTTTATCCCGAGAAACGACCATTCTTTATCGAAGGAACACAGATACTTCGTTTCGTTACCTTTGGCGGTCAGTTTGGTCCCGGACTTTTTTATTCGCGAAGGATCGGAAAAGCAGTGCGAGTAAGTTTACCGGACGATGGGAAAATTATTACCGATGAACCATTCAACTCGACAATTCTTACTGCGGCAAAATTAACCGGCAAAACCGAGCACGGCACTTCAATCGGTGTTTTAACAGCGCTGACCGATGAAGAAGAATTTTCATATCGCGACACGCTCGGCGAAATGAAAATATTACGCGCCGAACCTCGTGCAACATATAATCTGTTCCGGATCAAACAGGATTTCTGGGAAAATTCCAACATTGGTTTTATTGCAACCGGAGTCGCACGCGACAATAGATATCCTGCATACACAGCGGGGACAGATTGGAATGTAAAATTTGACGACAACACCTATCAACTCAATGGTTTTTTAGCGGGTTCACGGATAGTTCAAACAAGCGGTGAAGTTCGGGAAGGAAGCGCCGGTAGAGTTCATTTTGGAAAAGTGAGCGGTGATTGGATTTGGGGAGTAAGCAGTGACTTCACGTCAAAAAAATATTTCATTAACGACATTGGTTTTTTCCGCGCACCAAATGATTACGGATTTTTCGGCAACCTTACCCATAGAGATTTTCAACCCGGGAATTATTTTCGTTTAGTGAGTTATGGTTTATTTCCTCATGTTCGATGGAATTTTGACGGAGCAACACTGTTCAGAGAATTGAGTGTACAATCGTGGGGACAGTTTTTAAACTATTGGAATTTCGGCGCTTCGGTTTCAACATCCTTGCCGGCAAAAGATCCGTTTGAATCACGCGGGAATGGAATTTTCAATGTTCCGAATTCATATTTTATTCGAGGTGAAGTTTCAACCGATAACAGAAAAGAATTGGTTTTTGAATTGGAAGAAAATTTTCGCATCGTTGATAACGGAACGAGGTTTCTCAATACGGAAGGTTCTGTAACATATCGTCCGGTCACTTCAATGGAATATCGTCTTTCATCGGGATATTCTACCGAACGTGGTCGTCCTTCCTATGCAGATGAAGTGACTGATAGTCTAATTACATTTGCGCCAACAACTACTGTAGCAGTATTTGGCAAACGCAATGTGGATTTTCTTGATGTAACATTACGAAGCTCCATCCTGTTCACCAATGATTTGTCGTTGCAGATCTACAATCAATTCTTCTGGGCGAAAGGTCAATACAAGAATTTTTCTGTGCTGAAACCTGACGGAAATCTCACACCATATAATTACACCGGTAATGTTGACTTCAATCAAACGTCGCTCATTTCAAATGTCGTATTGCGGTGGGAATACCGTGAAGGAAGCACATTCTATTTTGTCTGGTCGCACGGCCGAGCGTTTGAACAGACTGGAAGATATAACACATCCTTAGGAACAAATGTTGATAACACGTTTCTTGCAAAACCGGATAATGTGTACGTTGTAAAGGTGAGCTACTGGTGGAATTTGTAGGTTTGTTTTTATATCAGTGAGAACCGGGTTCGTCCCGAATGGAAAAATCGTGCAGTATTACCGCAGTTGTTCAATGCTCTTCAGTTCGATGAGCTTTCCCCACATGTGAAACGATACCCGGTCTGTAAGAATTTTTCCTTCGAACACAACGCGAAGACTATCTTGCTGAAAATCTTCCGGAAGATTGATGGGATCGTAGCGATTACCGTCATCGCTGTAGATGCCGAAAAATCCTCCTTCGAGTTCAATGTAGGCGATGCGTCCTGTGGTATTAACGAGATTCTCTTCTTCGCAGCCGATACCGATAACCGAAAGACAGATCAATACGAGAGCGATCTTTTTCATGGTTCACCTGTTCTATTTTCCGACCGTAACCCTTCTGACTACTCCAAGTTTTTTTCCTAAGAACTGCTCCCCGATTTCCGTGAATTTTTCCGGCGCATCGCTCACAAAAAACTGAACATTCGGTTTTTCCCTGCTCGGATTGCGCAGATTTCGTTCCTCCAGCATTTTTTCTACCGTTGAAGCGGTCGCTTCGCCGGAATCGATCAGTGCCACCGTTCCTTTGGTGACTTTGGCGATCGTCTTTTTCAAAAGAGGATAATGCGTGCAGCCGAGAATCAGCGTGTCGATCCTTTCCGTTGTGAGAGTAAACAGATAGTCGTGTGCGATCAGTTCCGTTGCTTTCGATTCAAGCCAGCCTTCTTCCACCAACGGAACAAAAAGCGGACAGGCTTTGCTGAACACCTGCGAATGATTGTTCAATCGCTTCAATTCATTTTTATACGCGTTGCTGTTGATCGTTCCAACTGTACCGATAACGCCGATGCGTTTTGATGTTGTTGTGTTCAACGCTGCCTCTGCGCCGGGAATGATCACACCGGTAACAGGAAGATGCGCTCTCTTCTGCACAACATCCAATGCAACGGCAGAGACGGTGTTGCACGCAACGACGATCATTTTGACATCTTTGGAAAGAAGAAAGTCGGTGTCATCCAACGTGTATTCACGCACGACCTGAGGCGATTTCGATCCGTACGGAACGCGCGCCGTATCGCCAAAGTAGACGATGTTTTCATTCGGTAATCGTTCAAGGAGAGCGCGGACAACGGTCAGGCCGCCGATGCCGGAATCGAATACACCGATCGGTTTTTGGTTTTGATTAGCCACAGAGAACTCAGAGAAATTTAAAATAATTTGTAGCAGCGATGTTTTTTTTGCCACTAAGGCACAAAGGCACAAAGAAACACGAAGAATTCCTTACTAAAACTTTGTGAAACTTGGTGTCCCTGCCCCGTTGGATAATCTGTTGGCTAACGGTATAAATGTTAAAAATGTATATCCAACGGGGTGAATGTCTTTGTGGCATATTTTTACTTTCTTTTTTGCTGCTGCTGAGTAGTTACGTAATATTATCCATTACTTTCTCTGTGTTCTCTGTGGCTTACCGCTCTCCAATTGAACATTCATCAATTGCTCGATCGTGTGGAGAATTTTTTCTTTCAGATGATCCTTTTGTTCGTTCCTGATTTTTGAACCGTCGGCATTTGCAACGTAGAATGAATCGACGATACCGTCTCCGCGCGTGGCGAGTTTTGCAAAGTGAATGTGCAGTCCCGCTTTCGAGAATGTCTGCGTGATCTTGTACAGAAATCCCGTCATATCCGGCGCGTAGACATCGACAATGGTATGTTTATCGCTGTCGTGAAAGACTGCATCGATCCGGATATTGGGGTGAAAAAGGGGTCTGGCTCTGCGTTTCCACCGGCGGTGATGGCGTTCGAACAACTGGTTCAGTGTTTGGCGGTCCTGTAATACGGCGCGGAAATCTTGACGCAGTTTTTCTTCCTGCACGGTGGAAAGAATGGATTTGGTCGCGGCATCGATCACGCGGAACTGGTCGATCACGATACCGTCGTTCCGCGTGAAGATATTCGCGTCGATAATGCTGATGTCGTTTGCCGACAGCACGCCGCATAGTGTAGAGAGCAGTAATTTCGTGTCGCGGGTGATCACTGTAACGATGCTGTGCGATCCGTCGTGACGGATGAATGTGGTGACGGTATCAAGTTCCGGCAGCACGGCAAGGTGTTCTTCGATCTCCGCCGCAGTAAAAACATCCGCGTACGATCTGTTCGCGAATGAGGAAATATGTTCCCGGATCTCCTTGCGAAGAGCTGGCGGCGCTGCGTCCGTTTCTTTGAGCAGCATTCGCCGAGTGCGCAAATACAGTTCCTGAAGCAGTGTTTCCTTCCAACTAGACCAGACATTTTTGTTCACGGCGGAAAGGTCCGCGTATGTCAGGACGAACAAATATGTAAGATGTTCGGAGGTCGGAAAGAGCGCTGCAAACCCTTCCAGGGTTTTCGGATCTCCGGTGTTGCGGCGAAAGGCGATCTGTTCCATCACCAAATGGTGCAGGATAAGAAACGCAACGATATCATCTTCGTCGGAGATGTGCCACCGTCGTTGAACGGCTCTCCATACATCCACCCCGCGGTTTTCGTGCGCTTCGATGCCCTCCGGCTTCGCGATGTCATGGAACAGAATGGCGAGAAGGAGAAGTTCTTTCCGTTCGATGGAGCGAAATGCGTCGCCGAGCACGCTTGTGCTGTTCATCAGTGTTTCCACATGTTCCAGTGCGATGAGTGTGTGCGCATCGGTGGTGTAATAGTGGTACATGCTATGCTGGAAAAAAGCGACTAACTTTCCCCATTCCGGAAGGATCTTTCCGAGAATGTCGCATTCATTCATCAGAGAAAGTGTTGCGGCAACATTCGATGGGAGGCGTACGATCTTCAAGAACTCTTCCGCAACGGCGCGTTCCGTCTGTTCATCGGCGGCAAAAAATTTTTGATCGCGGGAAAGTAATTCGAATTGCGTCATCAACGGCGGACTCAATTCCAGGGAGTGAACCCCGCACCAGTAAAATCCCCGCACAATATCCGCCGGAGATCTGAATATATTCGCAACGTTTCGCTGGCACAACTGCCCGTTTCGGATCGCGAAGTGCTTGTCCAGCACCTGCTCCCGCAGTTTTGTCCAGAACGATGTCGAGGCGCCGCGCCGAAACTGATTGATAAGACGCCGATTCAGCCGGTACAGCACGCGCGCATGCAGAAAATATTCCCGCATGCATTGCTCAACAGACCGTATCGTATCATCGAACCGGAACTTCAACCCGTGAGCGATCGTGAGCTGTTTGGAAAATTCAAGCGTATCGTTCGGTCCTTCGGCAACGTAATGGGCTTCATTGCGGACGCGCAGGAGAAAATCGTACGCCGCCGCAAGTTCGGAATATTCATCCTGCGAGATGAGATTGTTCTGTGCGAATTGTTCAAGCATTGTCCCGCAGGAGGATTCGTTCATCTGCATTGGGTGCAGTGAAAAATATTTCACATCGGAGGAACGGTAGATCCACAACAGCGAGTGAATATCGCGCAGTCCCCCTGCGCTGTTCTTGAGGTTCGGTTCGAGCAGTTTCACGGAGTGTTCGTACTTGTTGTGGCGCTCATCCACGCCGGCGATGACCGATGCGATAAACTTCATATCCTGCTTGTTCTGGATCGTGGAAAGAAGTGCGTCGGAAAAATGTTCAACGATCGATCTGCTCCCGCAAACATAGCGGCTTTCCAGGATCGACGCCCACACATCCACATCGGTCTGGTAGAGATCGAGACAATCGTCGATTGTCCGCACGCTGTGTCCGATATCGAAGCCGAGATTCCACAACGAATGGAGAAATTTCTGCGCCGGTTCGATATGCTGCGTTTTCGATCGTTCGTTCTCGAACAACAGCATCATGTCCACATCGCTGTGCGGCGACATTTCGTATCGTCCGTATCCGCCGAGCGCAACCACCGCACATTCATTTCGGAATTCGGGGGAGAGCACATCGAACAGGTCGGTCAACGTGCGGTCGACAAGTTCCGACAGTTCCGCGGCAACTACGAAGCCGCTCGCTCCGCAGCGATGAAAACGGAATATGTTGTCATACTCCTGTTTGAAGAATTCTTTTGGTGTCATATTACATTTGTAACTACTCACCAAAAAAAGTTAAGCCACAGATTCACAGATTTTCGATCCCGACTTGTCGGGATGAATCTATACTTGCGTCCCGCAGAGCGGGATGGCTATGTTTTTTCTTTGTGTTTTTGCAGGAAATTATTTGAAACATTTATTACGTTGAGTAGTTACCTACATTCAATATAATCAAAAACTCAATTACATATAAGAATGTCCTATTGACTTTAAATGCACGATGAGTAGTTACAAGAAAACATTTCTTAAAGACCTTGAGCGTTTGCCTGCCAATATTCAATTGTAGGACGGGATGGCATCCCGTCCCACTTTAGTTACAGTTTTGTCGCAACCACGGCAACATCTTTTAACGACCGCACCACTCCGCCGAAATTATCGAGCGCGTCGAACAAAACAATATACATTCCAATGCGGACTTTGACGCCGTTGTCATTCAAGCCGTTCCAGAGTATTGAACCTTTTGCCGGCGACAGGTCGTCGGTGGCAAGTCGCCGCACCAGCCGTCCGGTGGCATCGAAAATTCTTACACGAATGCGGGAGGAATTTGACGGCAATGTATAACCGATGGAAAGAAAATCTTCAAATCCGTCATTATCGGGTGAAAACGGATTGGGAGAGAGTGATAATGCGGATGCTGCCGCGGATGACGACGTAAAAATACTGTTTTGCATTCCGGGAGTTGCACCGCCGGGAGATACCGAAGAACTCCAATTGCGCGGGTCAGTGGTGAGTAGTGATGGATTGATGCGTTCCAGGGAACGACCCGAGGTAACGATATTTTTAAGATGCCACGACGGTGAATACCGAACGCTGTCGATCTGTGTGTTCGTCAGATCCACCAGTACAATATCTTCTCCGCTGTTGTTCAAACTGAGTGATGAACCGACAACAACACGCCGACCGATAAGGGACGGGAACTGTGTAAAGATGGAAGAATCGGATGCGACGACAACATATCCGTTCGGCGGAACAATCATCGGAGTTTTGGAAAGAGAAATCACCGCTCTGCTTCCGCTTGACGAAGGCTGGTCCATCAATTTCCAATCACTCACGTCGATTGAATCATTGCTCCGGTTCAGCAGTTCGACGAACTCGGCATTGCCGGATTTGGGTTCGTACATCATTTCGTTGATAACGAGAGATTGCTGTGCAAAGCTGTTCGTTATTGTTGTGAATCCGATATTGTTGCTCATCCGCTGGTCTTGAGGAAATTCGGCAAGTATAATAATGTTTTGTTTCCCTTGCAGTGTCGCATTCCAATCGAACGAAGTAGTTGCTGAATCAGAAATTTCCACTGTTGCGACCGATGTTGACGAAAGCAATTCATCGGTGTGCGGAATACTGTCGCGGTTAGTATCGTGAAAAAATTTTACGGCAAGAGAATGTGCTGTCTGTCGTCCGGAATTGTAGATGACGGTCGTTATTCGCGATCCATTTGCAATCTTTGCCGACGAAATACGTCTTATCTCCACATCAAAATCCTTTTTAGCAATCACATTCTCGATACCCGGCGTCGGCACAGCAGACCTCCAATTTGCAGAGTCGGATGAAAATCCGAATACATCAAATCGCTGCAGCGATTGTCCATTCGCGTCGCCCCAACTTTGTCTGTAATACACGCTGTCAATTGTTCGTCCGGCATCGTCAAACAACACAACAGCATCGGGAGTAGTGTTGTTCAGCGCTCCGAACGATGCTTGAAAAAGAGGAACGGAAAATGAAAAATAGGTTTTCAAAAGAACGGTATCCGCAGTAATCACAAAGAATGTATTTGGCGGGATGAGAAAACTTCCTCCGTTCACAAGTACTTTCGTTGCGCCCGCATCGGAAATCCTCCAACCAGAAACGGAAATCATATTGCTGTTTCTGTTGAAAAATTCCACCCATTCCGGCATATCGCCGGTCGGCGCGTACATAACCTCGTTGATAATGATACTTTTTGCAGGAATACCGACTGTCAGTGGAAAAAACAAAACATTATTCGTGGTATCGTCATCTTGTGATGCTGAAATTTTTGCAAAGATCCAATGCGTTCCTTGCGGAAGTGGAGCAAGATTTATCGCTACAGAAAGAGATTCACCTACATTAAACTGAGAAATAGTTACCAGAGGTAGCGCTTCGCTTGCGTCAAGCACGGAATCTTTGTTCGCATCAACATACAATGTAAAATTCAGCGATGAGAGATTTTGCTTTCCGATATTTTTGATCATGGAAGAAACGGTAAACGCATTTCCCACAACTGGAAATTGCGGTGATGCAGAAATTCGTTCAATCGAAACATCGAATGTTTTCTGCGTTACAGAATTGATTGTTCCCGGCGTTGCACCGAGAGGATGCAGCGACGTTTTCCAATTATTTTGTAATGTTGACGCTGCGGCGGTATCTATTCGTTCCAAAGATTTTCCTCCCGTGCCGCCCCACGAGGGACTGTACATTACGCTGTCTATCATTGTATTCGTGGGATCAAATAAGACAACTGCATCAGCGGTCGTGTTATTGAGTGCGGAAAAGGATGCTTGAAACAACGGTGCAGTAATAGTGTAAAAATTTTTGAACGTAGCAGTATCTGTTGTAATGACGAAATATGAATATGGTACAATCACACGGTTAGTTGGAGAAATCGCTGCTTTTGTTGTTCCCGCATCGGAAATTCTCCAGCCGGAAAAGAGAATAGAATCGCTGCTATTGTTCACACACTCAATCCATTCAGGCATTCCGGTTGGCGGCGCGTACATAAATTCATTGATAAGAAGTGTACGCGGTTGAAATCCTGCGTTTACAACGACCGAAGCAGAGTTGTTCGTTGTATCTTCATCGCCGCTCAACACAAGTTTTGCTGTGAGCGGATGCCGTCCCGATTTGATATTCGGATAATTCAACACGACAGTGAGAGAATCATTCGCTTGAAATTGCTGCGAGAAATTTTGTGAAGCAACAAGCGTCAGCGAATCGAACAGTTGCACAGTGAACGGAAAATTTCCCGCTAATGCTTTGTTCGTTATTGCAATCATTGCCGTAAGTTGGTCGCCTTTCTTTGGCGCGCGAGGAGAAACAGTAAACAAAGTAACAGCGAGGTCAATCGCTTTTTTGACTGTAATGAAAATATCGTCTATCCTGATTACAGTAGTAGAAGCACTGCTGGTTCCGTTACCAATTACTCTCCACCGGAAACGGACATTTGTTTGATTATTCAACTGTACTGGCAGCGTATATATACGGCGGGTAAAAACATTCGGAGTTCCAATTTTTATCGTATCACCGATTTGTACAGAAAACAGTGCGTCATTATTAATAGATGCTTCAAGTAACATTCCCGAATTGTGGGCTGTTACACGGCGTTCATAAAATTCTATTGAATCAACCGTTCTATTGTTGAAGTTAAATTGAGGTGATACTAAAGATTGTTGTTTTGTTGCATCAAATGAAATAACAAATTTAGGTTTTGAGTGTATTGTGAATGAAAGCGAAGAGTCGGTGACAAAATCTCCGTTTATATTTTTATTCGTCGTTGTCGTCCACCCCAGCGGAAGTTTTGGCGTTGTTACAGAATCAAAATTTTCTTTGTAAGGGAAAAAGGAGATTTGCGCAAATGAAGTAATTGCACAGAAGAACAACAGCAGTATTAAAATTATTTTCTTCATAAAATTACAAAGGGCTGCGCAGTAGTATGCACAGCGCGAATGAAATTTTCAAGTCAGAAGTGCGGATCCGTAAAAAAAAATTAACTTGATACCGCAATGATTTATCGTAATATTACGATACAAATTCTTGACAATAGAAAGGAATATCAATGCAGTCTTCAAATACACCAAGCAAAAAACTGAGTTTCTTCGACCGTTACTTGACCGTGTGGATATTTCTCACCATGGCGATTGGTGTTGCCATCGGATCTCTTTCTCCAAATATTGCTTCGTTCTGGGATTCGATGAGCAGCGGAACAACCAACATTCCAATCGCCATCGGACTTATCTTAATGATGTACCCACCGCTTGCGAAAGTGAAGTATGAAGAACTTGGAGACGTCTTCAAGAACGTACGCATTCTCTCACTCTCACTCATTCAAAACTGGGTCATCGGTCCGCTGCTGATGTTTGCGCTCGCCGTTGTTTTCCTGCATGATTACCCCGAATACATGGCCGGACTGATCATGATCGGGCTTGCGCGCTGCATCGCAATGGTGATTGTGTGGAACGAGCTTGCGAAAGGCGACACAGAATATGCCGCCGGACTTGTGGCGTTCAATTCAATCTTTCAGGTGCTCTTCTTCTCGCTCTATGCCTACGTCTTCCTCACTCTCCTTCCTCAGTGGCTTGGACTAAAGACGTTCGCCGTCAATATCACCATTGGTCAGGTTGCCGAGAGCGTGTTCATCTATCTTGGAATCCCGTTCATTGCCGGACTCCTCACGCGTTTCATCCTGCTGAAGGCACGCGGCAAAGAGTGGTACGAGAAGAAGTTCATTCCGCGCATCAGCCCGATAACGTTAGTTGCGCTGCTCTTCACCATTCTCGTCATGTTCTCACTGAAGGGCGAATTTATTGTCAAGATTCCACTTGATGTGCTGCGCATAGCCGTCCCACTTGTCATCTACTTCATCGTCATGTTTCTCGTATCGTTCTACATGGGAAAGAAAGTTGGCGCGGATTACCCAAAGACCGCGACACTTTCCTTTACTGCCGCAAGTAACAATTTTGAATTAGCGATCGCCGTTGCTGTTGCGGTGTTTGGCATCAATTCCGGCGTTGCATTTGCAACAGTGATTGGTCCTTTGGTGGAAGTACCGGTGTTGATCATGCTCGTGAATGTCTCGCTCTGGATCAAAAAGAAGTATTTCGATCATCAGCGAGTATTAAATTAAAAAGGGAGACTTCCAGTCTCCCTTTGCTTTTGGTTACTTTCACCCCGTGAGATATGATGCAAGCGTGCAAGAAAAATAGAGTTGAACAGTATCTCACGGGGTTAAGTTTCGTGTTTTAATTCTTTCATAATTATTTCTGCATCCACTCCTAACCCTTTGGCTATTGCCATTCCGAGTTTTACATCAGCCCGGAAGAAGTGACATAATTGACGGTTGATGATGAGATCTTTTTTCTCACCACCGATCCCGCTCATTGCACTGACAATGTTTGAGACAAGATTATGCCTGTCGAAATCATTCATCGCTTTATTGAATAGCCAGCCGGGTTGTGTAAAGTGGTCATTCTCACCTTCAGCATTTCTGTCAAACCAGTCGGCAATATTGCCATCAAGCGTCATAGGGGGTTCTTTGTATGATTCATCAACATAAATATCATCAAAACTGTTGGGGAAATAATTCGGCTGGTCTTCACCATTTCCATTAACGTTCATAAATCCGTCGCGCTCATAATTTGCAACCATGTACGGACATTTGTTGACGGGAATTTGTTCATAATTCACTCCCAATCGGTACCGATGTGCATCAGGATATGAGAGTAATCTTCCCTGTAACATTTTATCAGGTGAGTAGCTGATTCCATCCACAACATGAGCAGGCGCAAATGCACTTTGTTCTACATCAGCGAAGTAATTTTTCGGAATTTGATTCAACTCCATCACACCAACATCGATCAACGGGAAATCTTTGTGAGGCCATATTTTGGTGAGGTCAAACGGATTAAAGGAAAATCTTTTTGCTTGTTCACCTGTCATAACCTGAATTTTCAATGCCCACTTCGGAAAATCTTTTTTATCAATGGTTTCTACCAAATCTCTCTGAGCAAAATCGGGATCTTTGCTTTTCATGTCCGCAGCTTCATCATTAGTAAAGTTCTTAATGCCTTGCAGTGTCTTAAAGTGAAACTTTACCCAAATTGTTTCATTCTTTGCGTTAACGAGCGAAAAAGTATGACTGCCATATCCGTTCATGTGACGGTAGCCGTATGGTGTTCCTCTGTCGCTCATCAGGATCATCACTTGATGCAAACTTTCCGGGTTCAGACCCCAGTAATCCCACATCATGGTAGGGCTTTTGCAATTAGTTCTCGGATCGCGTTTTTGAGTGTGAATGAAGTCGCCGAATTTTTTCGGGTCTTTTATAAAGAATACAGGTGTGTTGTTGCCAACCAAATCCCAATTACCGTCTTCCGTATAAAACTTCACTGCAAAACCACGTGGATCTCTTTCAGTGTCAGCGCTCCCTTTTTCCCCGCCAACAGTGCTGAAGCGAACAAACACTTTTGTCTGTTTACCGATCTTGTTGAACAACTTCGCCCGTGTGTATTTGCTGATGTCATGTGTCACGGTAAAGGTTCCGAATGCACCGGCGCCTTTTGCGTGAACGATCCGTTCCGGTATTCGCTCGCGGTTGAAGTGAGCCATTTTTTCGTGCAAGATAAAATCCTGCAGGAGCAGCGGACCTCTTACTCCGACACTCATGGTGTTTTCATTCTCAACATACGGCTTGCCGGATGCTGTTGTGAGTCTGCGGTTTTTCTTCTTTTCATTTTTCATTGTATCACCTTTTTATTGTGGGACGTATAACATGAGTTTATGGAATTGTACTATTTTATTAAAAGCATCTTTTTTGTTTCAACAATATTTCCCGTACGAATTTGGTAAAAATACAAACCACTTGCAAGTGATGAAGCATCGAATTGAACAGAATATGTTCCCGCATCTTTCTGTTCATTCACAAGTGTCGCAACTTCTTTTCCAAGAACATTAAACACTTTCAACAAGACATTGCTTTGTCGTGGTAATTGATAATTGATCACCGTAGCAGGATTGAACGGATTCGGATAATTCTGCGATAACGAAAATTCTGCCGGCAGCATATTATACCGATCGTCAACCGAAAGAGGATTTGTGCCGAATTCTTTTCCGTTGATCTTTGCGTAGACTAATGTTGCCAGATACGATGGTAATGCGGAAACACCCTGTAATCGTTCCCCGATCAATCCAAACCCATGTGCATACATATAAAAATACTGAGTACTGGCTATGACTGCACTTTCAGTAATTTCCCGTATGACGGTAGGAAGTGAAAATATTTGAAATGGTGATATGTACATTAGTTGACGCCGTCTGAAGATGGTCATTGGCGTGCTTGCAGCGGTAGAATCTTCCAGATCATCCGGGTGAGCACCCCGATAATAATTTCCCGTGACATCGTCGAAACGTTCAACTCGCACAGTTTTATTTATTGAATTAGACCATTGTTCGGTCACTTTTTTATACAGAACATATCCAATAACGGTATCGCCGGTTACTACACGGGTCATATAGATTTTATTTGTTGTATCAGGATAACTGTATCCGCCGATTCGGTAAGTCCAGGTATTTCCCGTTTGCAAAGGGTGATATTGTGAAAGAGAATCGGCATATAATATCGCTTTCGTTCCGTATTCTTTTCCGTTGATCTTTGCGTAGATTAAAGTATAATCAACATCTGTTCCATAAAAGAAATCCTGATCGTCACTTATCTCTTTTGTCAAACCCAAACCGTAGGAAAATTTCCATTGCCGCCACTATCCGGTAATATTTTGCTGTGTTGTTCTTGTTATGGTCGGCTTTCCCAAAATAGTATCAGGAATAACATTGACGAACATCATAAAACGTCCATTAAACATTTTATTCGGTGTGGTTACATGCACACTATCCAACATATCTTCGGTAGAAGACATTTGTCTATAGAACGCACCCGTAAGTGTATCGTATCGTTCATAAAACGGAGTGATGGTTCCCGTTTTTAGATCTTTTTCTTCAATGATGACTTTGGGAACACTGTTGATAATCGTATCACGCGTTGCTTTTCGAGAAAAAAATGAAACAGATACAATTGTAGGATCCATATACCGGCGGAATGAAGAGGTTTTTTTGTATATCCTTTCATTTCCAATACGCAATGCATAGTATTGAGCCAAAGAGTCGAGTGATACTTTAAGGGGATTCGTACCGTATTCTTTACCGTCGAACTTTGCGTATATCAACTTCATTTTTTCTTCCAATCCTCCGGTATTATGATAATACTCGTAATACGTCAGCCCGAATCCACGAGTATATTCCCACACTGAATATACGTCTATTACACCCGTTGTTTGAATGTTACGCACAACAGTATTAACATTAAAAAAATTAATCGGAGAAACAGAAGTGAGTTGAAGTGAATTGAAGATCGTACCGGGAGTACTGCATGCGGTGCTGTCCATAAGGTTCTCGGAAGGGAACAATCCGGCATAAAAATTATGTGTTATTGAATCGTACCGATTATGAAAAATAGAAACGGCGCCGGTTGTGAGATTTTTTCCCAAAATAATGCTTATAATTCTACCGCCGACAAGCGTATCACCGATCTTTTTTCGGTGGATATAACTGGTGTCGGTGCCGCCCAAGGAGTACTTGATGGTTTTTAAATAAAGCCATCCGTTTCCCATTTGCAATGGATGGTAGAGAGCAAGAGAGTCAATTTGTGAGTATCCAAATTGAATCAGGATCAACAGCAATGCAACGTGCATTTTTTTCATAGTCATGTCCTCCAGAATATCTTCTAAAGCACTACATAACGTACTGAGGGCTTTTGTGAAAAGCAACAATGCAATATTGAACTTTCTTTTCTATATTTCGTCTAAAGGAATCACGAGTCTTATATCAGGAATATCATTATGAAAAAGAAAACGATTATCATTTCCATCACACTGTTCGCGCTTTGTGTGCTCGGATTTACCGCATACGAAAGCGTTTATCTCAAGATCAACAAAAGCATCGACATCTTCGGTCGTGTCTATAAAGAGATCGTCAATAATTATGTCGACGAGGTCGATCCGGAAAAATTCATGCGCTCGGGAATCGAAGGGATGCTCAGAACACTTGATCCGTACACCGTCTATCTTGCCGGCAAAGATGAAGATGAGATCGATCTGCTGACGCACGGGCAATACGGCGGTGTGGGAATTTCAATCGGTATCCGGGACGGAATTATTACCGTTCTTTCTCCGATGGAAGGATATTCCGCGCACAAACAAGGCGTGAAAGCAGGGGACAGGATCGTTGAAATAGACGGGATCAAAATAACGGGAATGAATCCCGACAGCGTACGGTTCCGTGTGCGGGGCGAACCGGGAACGGTTGTGAAGATGAAAGTTGAGCGTGAAGGAGAAAAGAATCTTATTGAATTTGTATTGATTCGGGAACAGATCCAGGTGAACAATGTCGGGTATTCCGGTTATGTGAAAGACGGTATCGGGTACATTAAACTGGAACGTTTTTCCCGCCGCGCCGGGGAAGAAGTGCGGCAGGCAATTAAAGAATTAAAAGTGAAAGGAAACATGAAAGGGATCGTTCTCGACCTGCGCGACAATCCCGGCGGTTTGCTGGAAGCGGCGGTCGATATCGTCAGTAAATTTGTTCCGAAAGGAAGTACGATTGTGACAACACGCGGACGACAAAGCGGGGAGAAAAAAACATATGGCGTGGAAGAAGAGCCGATCGCGGGAGATATTCCTCTTGCTGTGCTGATCAACAAAAGCAGCGCCAGCGCCAGCGAAATTGTCGCCGGTGCAATTCAGGATCTTGACCGCGGGATTATTGTCGGCACACGTTCGTTCGGCAAGGGGCTTGTGCAAACGGTCGTCCCGCTCAGTTATAACTCATCAATGAAGATCACCACTGCGCGCTATTATACACCGAGCGGCAGAAGCATTCAAGAGATCGACTATCTTCATAAAAACAAGGATGGTGTTTTTACGATTACTCCCGATAGCTTGAAACAGGAATTTAAAACGCTCAACAGACGCAGCGTCAAAGAACTCGGCGGTATCATGCCCGATACGGTGATGAAGAACGGAGAACACAGCGTCTATTTCATGGAATTGATGCGTAAAGCAATGTTCTTCAAGTTTGCCACAACCTACGTCTCGAAAAACCAGAATCATGAGGGAGAATTTGTCGTGACCGACGGAGTGTTGAGAGATTTTGAAGAATATCTTACAGCACAAAAATTTGAGTTTGTGGAACCGGCGGAGAAAAAACTTGCCGACATCAAAGAGATGATGATGAAGGAACGGTACAGTTCCGCATCGCTCGCATCGATCGACGCACTGATCTCCCAAATGCACAAGGAACAGATCAATGTTTTTTCCCGCTACAAAGATGAACTGCGCAGCGAACTGACCGATGAACTGAATGCACGCTATAACGGGGAAAAAGGAAGGATCACTTCGTCGCTGCAGCACGATATACAGGTACAAACCGCTGCTGCGCTTCTTTCCAACCCTACAGCGTACGGAACACTGCTGAAACCGAGGAAATAAGCAAACAATTTTTCGGAAGTCTCAATGGATAATTTCCTTCATCAGCAGGAACTTCTTCGGACGGTGGTTGCCGTCCTTTTTCTTTTCCCTTAATAAAACTTAAGTTGGAATGAACTATCAAACTTATTTATGTTTGTGCAGATGAGCATGGTATGAATATTTTAATAATTGAAGACGAAAAGAAAGTTGCCAAGGCAATTAAGGAAGGATTGGAACGCGAGCACTTTTCTGCCAACATTGCATACAACGGAGAAGAAGGCTTTTTTCAGATCAATTCCAATACATTCGATCTTGTGATCCTTGATTTAAATTTACCAGGTAGAGATGGCATTGAAGTTCTGAAAACACTCCGTCAGAAAGGTGTAACAATTCCGGTATTGATTCTCACTGCACGGGATTCCGTGGAAAGTCGCGTTGTTGGTTTAGAGTCCGGGGCGGATGATTACTTGGTAAAACCATTCGCATTTCCCGAACTCATCGCACGTATTCGCGCGTTGCTGCGGCGAGGAAAATCTGAACACGATACGCACCTTATGCTTGGAGATCTTGAGATGGATCTTCTTGCGAGAAAAGTAGTTCGCAACAGGCAGCAGATACAATTGACCTCGCGTGAATTTGAATTGTTGGAGTATTTTTTGAAAAATAAAAATAAAATTGTATCGCGTGAGATGTTGAGCAAAGATATCTGGGAAGAAATTGTCCGCGCAACGCCGCTCGATAATGTGATAGATGTTCACGTCACTCACCTCCGAAAAAAGATCGATGATCCATTTCCCGTAAAACTTCTCCACACACTGCGCGGTGTCGGATTTATACTGAGCGATCACACTCCGTAATGAAATTGTTCGCCGAAAATATCCGCACACGGCTTACATTGAAGTATATTGGTGTGTTCGCACTATTGTTGTTTGGCTACGGCGTTGTGACAACAATCTTTCTCTATTATTACCTCAGTCATCAACTCGATCTCAATTTAAAAGAAGATATTGAGATCATCGAAGAACTTCTTGTTACCAGTGATGTTATTGTTGATCCTGCCACGCAAAACAAAGAACATCCGCCAAAGCGGTACGAACGCTTCGTTGAGATATGGGACGATAGTTCACACCTTTTGTATCGCAGTAGTGCATTTGATGAAACGTTAAAATTTCCACCGCCTTCAGTTGAACAATACAGTGATGAACCTCGGTATTTTTCCGTCACGCTTCCCAATGGACAGCAGTGGAGAATGATTGGAGTTGAGTTACGTTTGCACGAGCAACGTCGCATCCTTCGCATTTCGATGAGTGGAGATCACATCGTCGAACAGATGAGAGAGTTCTTTGTATTCATGAGTTTTCTCGCCCCATTCTTTTTATTGATTGGCGCGATCAGCGGATATATTCTAGCACGGCAAGCGCTTGTTCCGATCGATAGAATGGTGATTCAAGCAAAAAAAATTGGCGCAGAGAATTTGAAAGAACGGTTGCCGGTGATTAATCCGAAAGATGAATTGGGAAATCTTGCTACGGTGACCAATGAACTGCTCGATCGCATTCAGCATTCGTTCGAACAATTGAAAAGTTTTACATCCGATGCGTCTCACGAGTTACGCACACCCCTGACAGTGATGAGAAGTGTGGGGGAAGTTGGATTGCAGTCTGCGCACACCATAGATGATTTACGAGAAGTTGTTGGCAGTATGTTAGAAGAAAATTCTCGTCTTACACGGCTGGTGGATTGTTTACTTCTTCTTTCGCGAGCGGATTCAGGAAGAATTCAACTGAACAAAGAACAATTTGATCTGTATCGGTTTACAAATGAAACCACTGAAGTAATCACTATTCTTGCTGAAGAAAAAGAACAAACTCTCTCAGTGCTAGGAGAAAGCGGTATCATCGTCAATGCCGATAAAACATTATTGCGTCAGGCGCTTTTAAATCTATTAGATAATGCTATTAAATACTCTCCGCCGAAAGGAACCATTGTTGTTACTGTTTCTCAAACACCGCAACGACGTTCGTGTATTGAAGTAAAAGATTCCGGTCCGGGAATTTCCCAAGAACACCACGGCAAGGTTTTCGATCGCTTCTACAGAATAGACAAAGATCGTTCCCGAGAAACAGGAGGCGCAGGATTAGGATTAGCGATAGTTCAATGGGTGATGTCAATTCATCAAGGAACGGTTACCCTCCAAAGTTCATCTGCCGGAAGCATGTTTACCCTTGAACTTCCTATAGCACAAGCGCCGCTATCAGTTAAAACCATATAATTTCAACTTCTCTTCCGGTTTTTCCCTTAAGGGTGGTTCCAAATACGAAGTATGCTCCGCAAACTAATAAATCAATGTCATTCCGAGCGAAGGATCCTCGGAATGACAAGCCTCTGGGGTTTTTGGAACTACCCTTAATAAAAATTCAGGAAAACTTAAGTTGTAAACTCACTCTTTTCTGTTGAATTTTACAACGTAACATTGTGCTGATACTTTACACAACACTTTTTTAAACTTAATTATTTATGAGGTGATTTATGAAATATCTTGTTACACTAATGATCGTTCTTTTTATGACCTCGATATCATATGGTCAAGCAACCTATGTCGGATCCGAAGCGTGCAAAACCTGCCACAGTTCCACACATACTGCATGGAAAGCAACACTCCACAATAAAATTCATGAACTACCGACCGCATCAACCATCACCGGAGACTTTGCAACGACAACAGCAATTTCTATGGGAACATCGGTTGCCAACGCAACAGCAAGAGTTCGCACAGCGAGCGGAAAATATTATGTGATGCTTCTGGCGCCCCCACAATCTACCGGTCCGGAATATGAAGTTACATATACGTACGGCGGCGGATGGAAACAACGTTATCTCGTAAAAATTGATTCGAGTTATTATATTCTTCCGATTCAATGGAACAGTAAAGGATACAAAGATAATTCGAGCGGTAAATGGACAAACTATACACCGGGAACTTGGTTTAATGCCGATGGTTCTTTGAAACCAATTAATGTTAATGTATTTCGGGCAAAATCGTGGGACAAAAATTGCATGGGTTGCCATGTGAACGGGTACAGCATCAACAAATCAATTGCCGGCGCAGATACATTTTACGTCGGTAAATGGGGAAAAGATAAATCACCTGCTGATATTACTGTTGGCTGCGAATCGTGCCACGGTCCGGCAAGTTTACATGCATCTACCGGAGATACAACAAAGATTGTAAATCCAGCAAAGTTGACAAGCAATCTGCGTAAACTTGAAGTCTGCGGACAATGCCACAACCGCGCATCATCATGGGCAGGTCCGGGAAAAGTCGGAACGCATGAATTCGGAAAAGATGAAATCAATAATAAGTATTTCGTTCCCGGAGATTCACTTGCACTGTATATGAACTTTGCTACCGCACCCAATGCATCCGGTGGACGCGGAACATGGCAAGACGTAACAGTTCCGAGACAACATCATCAACAATATCATGACTGGCAATATTCAAAACACTTTACAAATACTGGGAAACCGATGAATTGCTTCACCTGTCATGATGCGCACAGTGATAACAAACATCAAATCGTTAGCACGCTGACAAGTGGTGGAGAGACATTCAATGTTAAATCATCCGACAACACGCTTTGCTTATCCTGCCATGCAACATCCGCTCCATTTGCAGGAATCCAAAAAGCGTGGGTAAAGAATGAATCTGCAAATCGAGATTCGATCGCGAAATACGTTAAAGCGCACACAAAACACAACGTTTATAATCCTGAAACAGGATTAAATAATTGTGTCAGTTGCCATATGACTAAAACAGCAATCACTGCTAATGCTTATGATATTTCTACTCACACATTTATGGTTGTATCACCAAAGAAAACGATCGACAATAAAAGCAGCACAACACCGGTAAAGGGAATGTTGAATTCATGTTCATCGTGTCACAGAGATGGTGTTGATAAAGCGGCAACTGGTCCAACCTTCGGTGTTGCAAAAGACAATAGTTTAACTGATTGGACTGAAGCAACGGATATTCAACTTGCCGATACACTGTGGAAATATTACACGAAGATGTTTCCGACTTCTGTAAAATATGTTTCTACAAAACTTCCTGAGTCATATGTGCTCAGTCAGAACTTCCCGAATCCGTTCAATCCTTCAACGGAAATCAGTTTCCAATTACCCGCAAAAACAACTGTTCGTTTAGTGGTGTATGATATTACCGGTAAACAAGTGAAATCGTTGATCAGTCAGGAAATGCCGGCAGGAACATTCAAAGTAACGTGGAACAGTAAAAATGATTACAACGAATATGTTGCTTCAGGCGTGTATCTCTATAAACTTGAGGCAGGAAAATATTCTTCAGCAAAGAAAATGCTGTTAGTTCGGTAAACAATCGAATTAACGTTTCTTTCAACAACACAAACGGGCGCAATCGCATGCCGCCCGTTTGTTGTTTTAACCTGAAACCTGCGTGAAAAAAAGTGCAACAGTTGATTATGTATAGTAAAATTGCTACAATTTCAAGAAATAGTCAAAAGAATTTAACCTACCTTTTAGGTAGGTTTGAATCCGATGCCCCGAGGACCGAAAAATCTCAAAATATCGTTCACAGGAAAAAATCTTACACACTTTGGTGGCGTGTATCTCATTTCTCTGTTTCTTCGACGATTGCATCTCAAAAGTATCCTCGGCAAATCATTAACCGTTATTCAACGCAACAATCATTACTCAGTTACCGAAAGTATTCTTGCTTTGATGTATCCCAGCATGCTTGGTATTGGTCGCATCGAAACAACTCACTTGCTCAAACACAATGGAGTGTTTCATTATCTTGTCGGCATACCAGCATATCCAAATCCTACAACACTACGACGATTCTTGCAACGCATTTCGCCGGATGGATTAGCAAAACTCCGCTTGGTGCAATCACAACTATTGAAACTGATGTTAGAGAAGCCTCACCCGGAAAAAAAAATCATTCTCGACATGGATTCGACAGTTCTTGTTCTCTATGGAAAACAGGAACTCGCGACTGTCGGGTACAATCCAATCAAACGTGGGCGACCATCCTATCATCCTCTGCTGTGTTTCGATGGAATTACCAAAGCATGCATCACGGCAGAGCTGCGATCCGGCAACACCTATACATCAAGTGGAACAACAGATCTTCTGGAAGCATCGTTTGCAAAAATACCACCGACAATAAAACGCGTTTTTATCCGTGCAGACAAAGGGTTTTTCGATTACGAGATTATCGAGAAGATCGAAGAAGACCCATCTCGCATTTTTGCCATCGCAGCAAAGCTAACCAGTCCGATCAAAAGACGGCTCTCATCGCTTCGATATCACAGCCCTGCACACGGCATCGAAACAGCAGAATTTTTCTATCAACCCATCAAATGGAAAAAGAAATACCGATTTATTGTTATTCGAAGACCGATACCGGAAGAGCCCACAGAACAACTTTCGCTATTTTCTCTTGGCAAATACAGTTACCACGTCATCGTGACCAATATGGAGTTGAAACCGATCAACATCTGGCGATTCTACAACGGCCGTGCTGGTGTAGAGCTTATTATCAAAGAACTCAAGAACGATTATCCCTTAGCCAAGATTCCAACAAAACATTTTACAGCGAATGAAACATATTTTCACATTCTCTTGTTTTCGTATAACTTGGTAAACTACTTCAAGCGTTTATGTTTGCCTCAAGAATTTCAAACCATGACACTTAGTTCTTTACGTGCACGGCTTCTACTTATTCCAGGTGAACTTGTGCATTCGGGTAATCGTCCTGTGCTAAAGTTGCCTACTCATTTTCGCGATAAAGATGCAGTTTCTTTTGCTTTGAGAAAAATTTCTAAACTCATTTTTTAACACATTTTCACGCAGGTTTCAGGTTTAAAGAACAATACTATTTCCTGTTTTCCGCATTGGGACACCCTACGAAACAAACGAATTGGATTGTGTGTAATTTATTTTTTGACAACCTCGTAGAGGTTATATTGTTGTAGATAAATATTCAACCCACATATTTCAATCCTCGTAGAGGATTTATAGTATTTCTTTGCTGATTCGCCGTGGCGAATCAATCAAAAAAAACAATTGATCCTCTACGAGGATCTGTTTTCCAGAGATATGTCTTATTACAAAAATTAAACATCTACGATGTTTTACACCAATAAAAATATTTGATTTAAACGCAATTGAAAGCAAACCGCCTGGCTCTACCGTTCTATTCTTGTCCCGAAGGGATGCATTCGCACAAGAGAATGACAAAGGCATCACGAACCATTTTATCTTTGGGACATCCGAGCTAATCAAATGGCGCCTCTGGCGCCACTGAACCATTTTCTCAACTTTTTAACCCTTTTTTAAAAAGTGCGGAAAACAGGAGTCAGGAAATGCCGGCAGGAACATTCAAAGTAACGTGGAACAGTAAAAATGATTATAACGAATACGTTGCTTCAGGCGTGTATCTCTATAAACTTGAGGCAGGAAAATATTCTTCAGCAAAGAAAATGCTGTCAGTTCGGTAAACAATCGGATTAACGTTTCTTTCAACAACACAAACGGGCGCAATCGCATGCCGCCCGTTTGTTGTTTTGCGGAGCATGCTTCGCATAAAGAACAATATTTATTTCAAGGCAGAAAGAATTTTCTCTTCCACAAATTTCAGATTGTTTTCGTTGTGCACAAAATCCAACCCGTCGCTTTCAATTACTAATAACTTCCCAAAGTTGTAATTTCTGATCCACGATTCGTAATGACGATTGAGTTGTTCAAGATATTCCGTAGGGATATTCTGTTCGTACTCCCGTCCGCGTTTTGAAATCTGCTCTTTTAGTGTAGAAAGATTTGCACGCAGATACACCATCAGATCGGGCGGTTTCAAAAATTCCATCATCACTTTGTAAAGAGCAACGTAATTATCATAATCCCGTTGTGACATGTTGCCGATCTCGTACAAATTTCGTGCAAAGATCTCCGCATCTTCGTAGATCGAGCGGTCTTGAATGACGGAATCGGGAGATTCAACGATCTTCTTGTGCGTTTGAAATCGATGGGAGAGAAAATAGATCTGCAGATGAAATGACCAGCGTTTCATATCGCCGTAAAAATCGGCAAGGTACGGGTTATCCTCGACGGATTCGTAATACGGTTTCCAATGAAAGCGTTCGCCGAGCATCCGCGTGAGCGACGATTTTCCTGAACCAATATTGCCGGCGATAGTAACGAATGTTTTTTTCATGAGGCGATGCATTTTTTTTGTCATTGCGAGAAATGAAGTCGCCATTTGGCGACTGAATGACGAAGTTCCAAAGGAATCCCTTTTGGACAATCCCCTCATTTATTTTGGGGATTGCCTGCCTGCGGCAGGCAGGCTTCGTCCCGCAAAAGCAGGACTCGCAATGACCTGTAATGTCAAAAAAGTAACAAACTTTTTAACGAAAACAAATTGCCAAAATGATTATATTATTTCAGTTCATTTTTAAGGAAAAATCCAATGTCCGGCGAAGTAAAAGCGATTACCGTTCACGAACTGAAAAAGATGAAGGACGAACAGCATGATTTTCAATTGATCGATGTGCGCGAACCCGATGAGTATGAGTTCTGCAACATTGGCGGCGAATTGATTCCTGTCGGAGATATCTTTGATGATGTTGGAAGGATCAGCAAAGAGAAGCCCGTCATCATGCAGTGTCGGAGCGGTGTTCGCAGTGCAGGAGTGATCGCCACTCTGCAGCAACAGTACGGATTCACGAATCTTTTTAATCTCACCGGTGGCATTCTTGAATGGTCGGATGAGATCGATCCGAGCATTCCGCAATATTAAAACATTATCCACGAATAACACTAATACGCACGAATATTTTTATGACAACAACACAAGAATGGAAACGATTTTTTTTATTAGTGTACATTCGTGTTATTAGTGGAAGTTAAAAACTATGGCAAAATCCAAAAAGTTCGAAACGCAATCTATCCGCACCCAGCTTCCGCGCACGCCGCTGCGCGAACATTCGGCGCCGCTGTACTTAACGTCGAGTTTTGTGTTCGATGATGCCGAACAGGCACGCGCGCTCTTTGCGGATGAAATCCCCGGGAACATCTACACCCGATTTTCCAATCCGAATAACACAGAGTTTGTCGAGAAGATGTGCCTGCTGGAAGGAGCGGAAGACGGGATCGCCACCGCATCGGGAATGTCCGCAGTGTTCACAAGTATGGCGGCGTTGTTGAAAAGCGGCGATCACCTGCTGGTGTCGCGGTCCGTGTTCGGTTCCATACATCAAATTCTTACGATGATCCTTCCGAAGTGGGGGATCACACACACGTACGCCGATGTTGACAAGCCGGAAACGTGGGAACAAGAGATCACACCGAATACAAAGATGATCTTCGTCGAAACGCCCTCCAATCCTGCGCTGGACATCATCGATCTTGAATGGCTGGGAAAACTTGCAAAGAAACACAACCTGCTGCTGAACGTGGATAATTGTTTCTGCACGCCGTACATCCAGCAGCCGGTTTCCTACGGCGCCGATCTGATCATTCATTCGGGAACGAAATTTTTGGACGGACAGGGGAGAACGATCGGCGGAGTGATTGTCGGGGAAAAAGATCTCATCAAAGATATTCGTTTCTTTGCGCGGCACAGCGGACCGTCGCTCTCTCCGTTCAATGCGTGGCTCCTTTCAAAAAGTCTGGAAACGCTCGCCGTGAGAATGGAACGGCACTCGGAGAATGCTATGAAGCTTGCGCTCCATTTAGAAAAACATCCTGAGATCGAATTTGTGAAATATCCGTTCCTCCCATCGCATCCCCAGTTCCATCTCGCCAAAAAACAGATGAAGCTCGGCGGCGGCATCGTCACATTTGTTGTAAGGGGAGGCATCGAACGCGGGCAGAATTTTTTGAACTCGCTTGAAATGCTTTCGCACACTGCCAATCTCGGCGACACGCGTTCCATTGCAACGCATCCTGCTTCGACGACGCATTCCAAACTGAGCGATGCCGAACGCACCGCGGTGGGAATTTTGCCGGGACTGATCCGTATTTCGGTCGGTCTTGAACACATTGACGACATCATTGCGGATGTTGAGCACGCGTTGGGGAAGTCAAAAAAATAACCGCGCACACCACACACCTCGCGGATGCCGGCAAACCCGCGAAGTCTCCCCTGAGCGCCTTCGGCGCCTGTGGCGCCGCAGGCGCCGCCATCACGCTCAACGAGCCGAGTCTTCGACCAAAGGCGTGAGAAGTTAATTTATCTTGGTTTCTTTCCCTCTTCTCTAAACAGCATCGGCAATCACCGTCGGTGCACAACATTTTTTTGAATGAAGTGGTAGAGAACGGATATTTACGCGGCGATATCGTCGATCCCATCAATGAATAATGCGAAGCATCCTTTGGATATTTTTTTCTTCTTCACAACAACGGTTGGAAAAACCGGCAGCGGAATGGTTACCATCTTTCCGCACATCGTTTCTCATTTTCTCCAAACACGGAGAAGACTGTCAAATGTGAGAATCAAAGAGCCGATTTTTTACGGATTCGATGAATTTTTCCGCGGCATACAGTTTGAGGTTCAGTACGTACATCGTGAAATCATACGTAAGACTCTGAAATAACCACACTATTATATTTCCTCTCACGCCTTTGGCGTGATGGCGGCGCCTGCGGCGCCACAGGCGCCGAAGGCGCTCAACAGGAGTACCACATGAGACTGCTTCGACTTTCGTTTCTATGCATCGTTCTCTGTATCACCGTTTCTTTTGCACAGACCGACCGATCGATCTTCAAAAAGATGATCGACAGTATTTCCATCGCTTGCTTATCCGATCATATCAAAGCGCTGCAGTACGCCGGCGGACATTGGAGCCGTGTAAGTTTTACCCCGGGAAACGATTCGGGGGCTGCGTACGTCAAAAGAGAATTTGAAAAGATACCCGGTCTTTCGTCGGTGCAGTTCGACACCTTTTATATTTCATCGGCGCAATCGCCGTATAACACCAAACCGTTGATGAATGTCGTCGCCACTCTTCAGGGAAAGAAATATCCAATGAACACCATCGTCATCGGCGGGCATATCGATTGTTCCGGCAGCAGAATGGGAACGGCATGGAATCAGAATTGGAAAACAATGCGCGTACCCGGCGCCGATGATAACGCGAGCGGTGTTGCGGTAGTGTTGGAGCTTGCCCGTGTGCTGAGCGATTCGTCATCCGGATTTTCAAACGAAAACACGATCGTCTTTATTGCCTTCGGTGCGGAAGAAGCCGGACCCGCATACACGGGGAGGAGCAAAATCGGAAGCACACACTATGCGCAAAAAGCGAAGAACAGAGGAGAGAATGTACTCGCGATGGTCTCGGTGGATATGGTAGGTTTCAACAACAAGAATAATATGTACCTCAACATTGTATCGGACACCAAGTCCGAATGGATCGGCAAACACATCGTTGCCATGAACGACAGCTTTACGGTTGGAATGATCCTGAACTCGCCGCCGTTTCCGTATGCCACGTGGAGCGATCATTCGGCATTTTGGGAATACAATTTTCCCGCCGTTTGTTTGATTGAATTTGCTCCGCCGTGGAGCAGCAATGCGTACTACAACGCCAATCCATTTTATCATACCTCAGCCGATACATTTGAAACATTGAACATGAATCTCGTTACGAAGTCGACGCAGCTTACTCTTGTGTCGTTTGCAACACTGGCGTCAACTCTCATCACGGTGGAGAGAAAGAACCGCGTGCTGCCGGACGATTTTGTTCTGGAACAGAATTTTCCGAATCCATTCAACCCAACGACAACTATTGTCTATACCATTCCCGCTCGCCAAGTCGAGTCTTCGACCGTGAAGATGCATAATTATGTGTCTCTCCGCGTATACAATCTGTTGGGACAAGAGGTTGCCATGGTGGTGAATGAGTTGAAAGAACCCGGGGCACATGCTGTTCAATTCGATGCTTCACATTTACCGAGCGGAATATATATTTATCGGTTACAGGCGGGGAACATTGTGCAGGTGAAAAAAATGACGATGATACGCTGAATCAGAAAAGAGGTGCTGCAGTAAAGGCATCCATCGTGTGCAGCCTTACGCAGTGCCGTCCCGCTTGCTATAATAAATTCAATTTTCTTCAAGCGGGACGGCATTGAGCGAGCACCACAAAAACTTTCAATAAAGCGAGTGTCGTAAGGCTGTTTGTTAGCAGAAGTGCCCTGTGGTCTATATACTTTCATATTGGAGAATACGTAGTTGTTCGGGTTTCATTCTCTGACTTAAGTTAAGGATTTCAATCCCGACTACTTTGCCCTCTGCATTAAAATCCAATACGATGCCCGGCTGTACTTCTTCCGATTCAATAATTGAAGACTCGTCTAGCCGAAAATAAAAGGCGTCGTCTTCTTTGCTTATTTTAAGTCTCATTTTTGTTCCTTTCTCTCCGATCAAAAAAATACTGTGACTACCTTTTGAGGTGTAACATAGGGGTTGACTACAACATGGAGAATTCGTCTCTCATATTCAGTGATACCCTTGAAATAGTGAACATTATTATCTGTGCCTATGTTTTCGTAATCGGGAGAACGAATTGTTTACCAAACCCACTCTTCCGGGATACTCCGTTCCTTCAACATATCCTTAGTATGGATAGATAGTATAATGTCCACATTTTAATATAACAAATGCAGGGCATTTCCGCTAACATCTTCATAACCGAAAGTGCTTCGTCTATTGAACAGGGATTTTCTGCGGTGCCGCAAAAATACTTCACAACCGATTCGATCATCGGCTGCTGAATATGTTTCGGATGGTCGAATTGGTGACAATGTTCTCCGTTCTCATTCTTTACGGTCACTTCGTTGTCAAAGAGTGAAAACGAAATACTTCCTGCGCTCCCGATAATAATACATTCATCCTTCGCTTCACTTTCAGCAACGCAAAAATTCCAATTTCCAGTGAACGCAACATTATCCCTGAATTGTGCCGTTGCGCGTAGTCTTTTGCTTTTGATGCATCGCGGCGCATGATGGCAACGAGTCTGCTTCCTTCAATAAGAGTGAATGCCGGACCGCTTTTTACTTCGCTCACATCACCGCAGCCGATGATTCCCATAGAGATATTTTTCATAGTGAAGAATTTAAATAGTTTTTTTCTTATTGTTGAGAAGTTCAACCGCATTTTTGGCGAATTATTCAACACTTTGCAATGGCACAATTATTGTGATACTACATTCCCATGGAAACTTAATAGGTGATATTTTTTTTAAATTCTAAGGAGGATTCTTTATGAAGAAAATATTTTTACTGTTCACCGTCGTGTTGCTTGGTCTGGTGTCGTGTAAAAAGGATGAAGCAACCCAACCGGTTGTGTCTGATTATGACAAAGCAGACGCGATTATGGGTGGAATTTTATACGATAAATTTTGGGCAACAGAAGCAAAGTATGATGTAACCGATACCGCAAAAATAAGTCACTTAAATAAGTATGCTGATTTCTATCGCTGCAAACAATGCCACGCGTGGGATTTAATGGGCAACACAGGTTCATACATCAACCGTGGTCCCAAAACAAGTCGTCCGAATGTTGACGGCTCATTGATTCCTTCAAGATCATATTCAGCACAACAATTGTTTGATGCTATTAAAACAGGCACCGTAACCCGCAGGACAACTTCCGCAGATTTAGCAGCATACAATCCGACAACCAATAAAACCGTTGGCGATCAAATGCCGAATTACAGCACATTGTTAACTAATGCGCAAATTTGGGATATTGTCAAGTTCTTAAAAGAAGGCGCTTTTGATGTAACCCAGCTTTATGATGCAACATATACCGGCGCCTATCCAACCGGTTCGGCAAAATATTCCAATATTGGTAAAGATGGAATTGCTGCAAGTGGAAAAACATTTTATACTGCTAATTGCGCAGTATGCCATGGACCCGATGGTAAATTAATTCCGGATCTCGACCATACACCCGGATTGTTCTTAGGTAAATTTGTGCGTACAAAACCAAATGAAGCACAGCATAAAGCAAAATTCGGTACTTTGGGAACAGCAATGAAAGCAATTCCTTCAATAACACTGACTAATGTAAAAGATTTATATAAAGCATTGGCTGACACCGTTGCTTTCCCGAACTGATTCAATCAATAATTGGTATAAAATAAAAAGAGACTGCACTGAGCAGTCTCTTTTTGTTTTAACTAATCTATCGCAATTCAGAACAAATGTGCTCTTTACGTTTGTGCGTTGTGCGTCATGTTCCCACCAACGCCATTTCACTTAACTCATCTCGTATCTCTTCAAGTTCACGAAGAACATCCTCTTTCAATACTTCTAATTTTGTTTCAAAATCTGCATAAAGATTTTTGTAGTATTTTATACCTTCGTGCAGGTTCTGTTGGAAGGTGAGAAAATATTTCAATTGTTTGTCGGAGAATGGCGCAGGTGTTTCCGCGATCTTTGTTTTCAAATAATCAACATACAATTTCAATTCTTTTACAAACATATGCGGGCGCGATTCTTCATTCACAAGATTGATCCTGCCGTAAATATGATCGACCATTTCCTTTAACGAAACCACCTTGTCAAAATAAGCAATGTTCGGTCCCGGACAGATCGAAACACCCGGTCCTTCAACGCGTGTATCCAAATTATTGACGATCAGCGCCGCGGTTCCCAAGCCGACACAGATGCATGATTTATCCGTGATCGCATCAAATTCTTTCTTGTACTCTTCCGCATTCAGGTTTTTCTCATCAAGCAGATTGATCTTGATGTTCTGATACTGCCGCGATGCGAGGCAAATTGCCTGCTCGGTAAATTCCGTGCTGAGCGAAACATATTTCTTCGGGCATGAACTTCCCGGTCGTCCTTTGTCGATCAATTCCTGCTTCTCAATATCTTTGGTGTTATTTCGCAAACTGCTGAACGGAACACCGAGCGGAGAGATATTGCTTTGATAGATGTCGTCTTCCTTCGCGTTGCAGAGAAGTTCGAGCGTATGGTTATCCACATTGGTGGCTTCCGGCACCAACAAAAACGGAGAAGCCCAACCGACAGAATCGAGTCCGTAATGATCGATCAAAAATTGATGTTCTTCCACCGTGCCGACTCCGCCTTGTGCCGTAATTTTTATCGGAAGAGGAGAAGAGGGACAGGTACGGTTTTTATTCTTTAACGCTGCCGCAAAAAGTTCATACGTTGTTTGGATGAGTGCGTCACGATTCACTCTGAACTCTTCCAGGATCGGTCCCATCAAATATCCGTCCGTTGCGAATAGGTGGCCGCCGCAGTTCAATCCCGATTCAATGCGGTATTCGGACACCCACAATCCTTTTTTCGCAAGAAATTTTCCCTGAATGATCGCCGAGCGATAGTCACTCACCTTTAAAATAATTTTCTTTTTAAGATTTCTATTCGCATCGGGATAGAAATCTTCGAACTTTTCAACATAGCCGTACAATCGCGGATTCATTCCCGCAGAAAAAACAATTGAAGAAGAAAGATTGCTTTGTGCATATCCGCGAAGTGCCGCGTGCGCATCGTTGAATTCATTCGGAAGTTTTTCGTTGTTACGGTAGTTGTCTTTGTCTAACTTGGTCATGATGTTCACGTCGATACTGCCGGGATGAATGTGCGCGTCGATCCATTTGTGAAGATCTTCTTTCAACGTGTTATTTTCTACAAGCTCGTAAAATTTTTTCTTAACCTCAGAAAAATTCGGAAGCATCTCTATATATTTGTGAAGCTCTTCGCCCTTTTCTTCAACGGATCTTTTCAACTCAGCAAATTTATCGTGAACGATCTTGTCGATCAGATTCAGATATTCCGTAATGCGTCGCGCGCGATGGTCACCATCTTTTTCGGTGATCGCTTGAAAGGGAAGATTCAATTTTTTGCTGTAGAATTCCCGCATCTTCTCAACAAGAATATCATCAACCAGCGACATAACGGATGTAATTCCGTAGTGTGCTACTTTGACCGGCGTATCAATGGTAAATCCGATCCCCATCACGGGAATGTGAAATGTATGTAAATTTTTTGGTTCGCTCATATATCTCCTTTTTCTACGTTTACACTATATAGTTGAACATTAAGAAGTCATGAAAAATCGGTAACCGCAACCTTCAGGTTGCGAAAATTTTAAAATTACGCAGGCTGAAGCCTGCGGTTACCGAAATATTTTTACTTTTTAAGGTTCGACTATATAATAAGACTTTTTCCATTGAATATGAAATTTTAAGATTTCGTTTTTTTTGATTTTTTTTTGATGAAGCTGGAGAGTAATGCAAGCGGTTTGATACAGCAGGGGAAATCTTAAACCACATACCTGCCTGCCGGCAGGCAGGGGCACATAGTCCACATAGAAATCTATGTTTTCTAGTATCTACTCAGTCATGCCATGAGTTTGTCTAATGTTTTGGTGAATGTTGCAAGTTTTATGATTTCAAAAAGTAATTTATGGCATGACTTTAAAGGCACGGTGAGTAGTTAGTCGCCCCTTAAAAAGTAAGAAACCTTGTCAAGGTTTCTTAATCAACAATGAAATAACTTCCAAATTTTACAAATCTAATTACATAACCTTGACAAGGTTGTGCTAATGAAGACTTTTTAAGGTTCAACTAGTTACGGTTATTTTTTATTTAAACGTATCCTTCGAATCGACAATCGTTACATTTTTCACATTCAGTTTATACACTGCAACAGCATCGTCTTCATCGAGCACCGTTTTCGGCAGTCCCGCCTTGACGATGTTGGAATACGACATCGGCGACGGTGTGTTCTCCTTCAAGCTCTTGGCGAGTTCATCCGCTTCGCTCTTGTCCGTGACGATGGTGACGAACATGCCGTTCGTGCGCCAGTATTTTTTGACCGCGTTGTTGACATCTTTCACCGTGAGTTTTGCAAGAAGATTATCCATCTCTTTGATGTGATCTTTTCGTCCGTAGAATTTCGAATCCATCAGATAGCCGAGCTGTTCGTTCGGTGTCTGTACGTATAACTTGATGTAACTGCGCAGGAACGTGCGCGTCGCTTCGAAATCTTCTTTCGTCATTCCGTTCTTGATCAGTTTATCGACTTCGCGCACCGCCATACGCAGCGAGAAATGGGCATGGCCGATCTTGATACCGGCAAGCTCCTCGTACTGCTGCTTCAACTGCTTTGCAATCTGTACGGGACGGATCCAGAGCGAAAAATAATTCGAGTTGCGCGGAACACCCGACGGCGGCAGCATATTTCCTCCGCCGTTGTGATACCATTCGATGTACGAATAATCGCCGTAATTCATCGAACGTGTTTCACGGAGCTTTTGATAGAGCTGTCCGTACGATTTCCGGTGTTCGCCGAGATACGAATTTGCCACCATCAGAGCGGCAACATCGTTGCTCGAACGGGTAATGGCGAGCGGCGTTCCGGTGAAGATCGCAGAACCGAACGCGCCATCCTTTGCAACGATCTCAACGTTGATGCCATCCGGCATATTTGCCGTGCCCGGTTTCGGTATATCGGGCTTTTTGTCCGACAGTTTTGCCATATCGGATTTCAATTGATTCAAAAATTCTTTCGAATACTTTCCGGCAATGCCAATGGTGAGATTGTTCTTCGTGAAGAGGTTCGCGTAGTGCTGTTTAATATCGTCGAGCGTTATCGATTTAACGCTTTCAGATTTTCCCTGCACCATATGCTGGTAGTTCGTTCCGCGGAAGAGGAGATCTTCCAATGCTTTTTTGCTGTACTCTTCGTCGGACGATGCGCGGATGACCTGATCGACATAATTCTGCTGGTTCTTCATCACACGCTGAAAATCATTCTCCGCGAACGCCGGTTCGAGCATTAATCCTTTGAGGATCGGATAGAACTGATCGAGAAAATCGACGTGCATCTGGAATGTGAACGTGGTGATCTCTTTATCCACCAGCGCATAATATCCGGCCGCCCAGGGATAAATTTTATCCTGAATTTCGCTGTACGTCATTTGCTTCGTTCCGCCTTGTGTGATAAGACCTGCCACCGCTTGCGTTAATCCTTCTTTTCCTTTCGGATCGGAAACAGAGCCATTGCGGAACTGCAATTTGATCACCACTTTGTTTGCGTTCTTCATCGGAAGTTCGATAACGTTTTGTGCGAACAATGTTGAAGTGAAAACACACATGAGTAGTGTCATTCCCAGCGCAGAGAGGAATCTCAAATTTGATGTTTCGTTCGATGTTGAGATTCCTCGTCGTCCCTTTGGGACTCCTCGGAATGATAATGATGATAGAGTGTTATGGGTATTAGTTCTCATTATTTCACACCTCCTTCCGCATCGGGAGAGATTGTTGCGACAGTCAATCCCGACGGGACAAAATATTTCGCCGCGACGCGCTTCAGGTCGTCGTTCGTCACTTTATCATAGAGCGCATACAAACGGTTGAGTGATTCGGGATCTCCCGTGAGCGTAATGTGGGCACACAGCGAGTTCGCAATCGTTGACGGATTGTCGATGGACATTGCGAAGCTGTATTTCAGACGGGATTGTGTTTTTGCGAGCATCGCTTCATCCGCACCGGTCTGCGTGAACGCTTCGATCGCTTTTACGATCTCATCCTTCACGTATTGCAGATCGGTTTTGTTCACCAGCGATGCGTCGACGGAGATCAGGTACGGATCGCGTGTGTCGTCTACGCCGCCGCTCAGACTGCGCACTTTCTGTTCCCGGATCACTAATTTTTTATACAACTCCGATGTCGGCGAGAAGAGAATGGTGGACATCACGTCCAACGCGGGGAAACCGATCTCGGTATCGCTGAATGACGGTCCTTTGTAATTCAATCCGAGATAAGGAGGAATGTCAGCGTTCTGCAGATGCGCGTACCGCGTGGAATCCTGTTTCGGCTCAACGGGAACGGTGGAAACATACGTGCCGCGTTTCCAACTGCCGAAATATTTTTCCGCGAGCGCGTTCACCTGTTCCGGCTTCACGTCTCCCACCACAACGATGGTCGAATATTCCGGACGGTAGTAGCGGTTGAAAAATTCCAACGAGTATGTGTACTGGTTCGGCATATCCACGATATCCTTGAAGAACCCCATCGTGGTATGTTTGTACGTATGTTTGTCGAACGCGGTGTTCACCATGTTTTCGTACGACTGCTGGTACGGACTGGCAAAGTTTTTCGTGTACTCGCCTTTTACCGCGCCGGCTTCCGTTTTAAAATCGTGCTCGGAATAGTTCAGATTCATAAAACGGTCGGACTCAAGATCGAACATCGTTTCGAGCTTCGTCGCGTCGCCGGTCATATGATAGATGGTTCTGTCGAGCGAGGTGTTCGCGTTCGCTCCCGCGCCGACGGATTTAAGCACGTCGTTGTATTTGTCGCGCGGATATTTATCCGTGCCGCGGAACATCATATGCTCGAAGAAGTGGGCGAATCCCGTGACGCCTTCTTCCACTTCGTTGCGCGAACCGACGCGCACCACAATGTAGAATGCTGCCAGCCCGGGACTGTCGTACGTCACCGTGACGACGTTCAATCCGTTCGTCAGCGTGCGCTGATGGATCGGGTAGGGAAGTATTTGTGCCGAGAGTGTTCCCGCCGCAAGCATTACGGCAAGCACCGGCACCAAGCATGTTTTCATTCTGTTTCTCCTTTTTATCTGTAGATTTTCCAAATCTTCCGCCGGAGGCGGACAGGCTTCGATTTGGAAAATTTTTTTTCTCGAAAGAAGTTTGCGGAATTTTGCCAGAGATGCAAGGGAAAAGTTACAGCATTTCTCGCGGAATATCTGCCGAAGAAATATTTCTACGTCCGTGTGTAATGGTGAGAATATAAATGTCAGCATGTTAAGAAAAATGTATCTGGTTTTTCGATCTCAACTTGCCTATTTTGCCGTATGGATTTTTACGGCACATTCTATTGCTCGTATTGCGGAGAAGAGAATGAGGTGTTTGTCGAGCCCGAAGCAGGAGATGAGCAAACGCTTACGGAAGATTGTTCCGTTTGCTGCCGTCCGAATGTGTTGAACATTCGCATCGTTAATCAACAGATCATTATCGAATCAGAATTTGAAGGATGAATTATGACCGTTTCCCAATTTCACGACTACGCAGCAAAACAACTTGCGCCTACCGAACCGATGTTTCTTCTCGTTCCTCCGGAACAAAAAGATTGGAAACCGACCGAAGAATCATTCACCACCGGTCAGTTAATGCATCACATGGCAAGCGCATTACGTTTTAATGGAAACGGAATCTTAAAAAATGAATGGGCATTGCCGTCGCTTCGCCACGTTTTTGTAATGAACAGAAAAACACCAAGCGCAACAGTGGAAGAATGTGTGAATCTGTACCGCGAACACTCAATATTCTTTTTGAATATTTTCACGACGATGAGCGACGAAGAGTTTCAAACCGGAGAGTTGGATACATTGCAGCTTGGGCGTGCGCAAAAATGGAAAATGTCATTGTTTGCTCTCGAGCATCATCTCAATCACAAAGCGGAACTGTTCATGTATCTGAAGTTGATGGGAGTAAAAGTAAGTTCGAAGGAATTATACGGCTGGTAAAAAAACAAACCACAGATTCACAGATTAAAATTTTGAGAAATTACTATGTGTGCCGAACGACTTCCCGTTCTCTGTGGCTACAAAAATAAATCCGTAAATTGTTTGATGATATGCGCCGTTGCACCCCACACCGGTTCTTTCCACACATCGTAAAAAAAAATCTGCCGCGTTACGCCCTGTAATTCTCTCATTTCGGTCCGTCGGAGAGAGGGATCGAAGAACTTCTCAAGAGGAATGAACAACAGCTCCGCCACTTCATCTTTGTTCGTGTGCAATTCGGGAAGTGTTTCGATATAACCGACGAACGGCGTCACGACGAATCCGGTGGGAATATGGATATCATCCAGTGTGCCGAGAATCGTAACAGATGACGAAGGAATGCCAACTTCTTCTTCCAGTTCACGCAGCGCAGCGTGTTCAGGAGAATGGTCGCCGTCATCCACCATTCCACCGGGAAAAGAAATTTGTCCTTTGTGGTATTCAACGGTATCCGTGCGTTTAGTGAGGAGAAGATGCAAAGTGTTTTCTTTGTGTACAATAGTAAACATTACGCACGCTTGCTTATGTTCTGCGGGAGAAAGTATTATGCGTTGGCGTGAAGAAAGTTTTTGGCGGATAGTTTCTAGTGATAATGAGATGTTCATTTTTTTAGCGATGCACGTACTTCTCTAAAAACAATTTCTGCAGATAAACTCATGGCTTTACCTTGTTCAATTTCTTGAAGTCGTCGTTCTGCTTCTTCAATCCACGCTAATTCAATTTCTCGTGCAGTTTTTTCTGTCAGACTTTCACATAACCGATCGGCGAGCATTGCGCGTTCTTCCTCGGTGAGCGAGAGGCTCTGAGAAAGGAGTGTGTCGTATTGGGTAGTCATAGTCTCAATTTTTATTCTCTATCGGGTTTAATACCCAGACGCTTGCGTCGTCATTCCAGCGAAAGCCGGAATCTACAAGATTGACTTTGTTTACCCAAAAAATACCAACGTTCAAAGAGTTGTGCAACTGTTAATTTTCCGTAGATGAAAGAGTAGTGCGTTGGTGGAGAGAGAGTGTGTGTGTGGCGTATGGTTTCTATGGAAAGAGAAGAACCCATGCCATAAACATAACAATATTATTCATATCAATTTATAATTTATCCCACGCCGGTGATTTTTTTGAACCAACGTTTTCCATTGCCCTATCAAAGTTTTTCAGAATCATTGATCTGGATTTGTTCTTCCATCGTTTCGATAAATAATCGAATGTTTCCATTTCTTTGACTTCTTTGGTAAACGCATACAACGCAAATTGGTTAATGGAAACCCCTTGTTTGCCGGCAACTTTTTCAATTTTATGTTTTAAGTGCGAAGGGACACGCACAGTTAATACACTTGCTTTATTTCTCATAATTGTGTCTCCAAAATTTCACAAATTCAGAAGGTGTAACAATGTTTAATTGATCAAACCGCAATTCACTTTTTTGATAATCTTTTACGTTGTTTGTGATAAGAAAGTTGCTAGTGCTGGCAAGTGCCAATTCCACAAATATATTATCATCCTCATCCGGCAAATTTGGACGGAAGAGAAAATGTATTTCAAACGGTTTTGCAATGAAAGCAACAAAATCCAGTATTGCTTCGACATCGTCTTTGGTTAAACCGAAATCAGCAAGAGAAGTTTTCCGTAATAATACCGCTTCATATTCCTTGAATACTTTCAGCGACACCGCAAGATCAATTTTTTCTTCTCGAATAAGTCGTAGAATATAATTCGAAGCGCCGCCGGAATTTCTCAGTGCTTGGTAAAGAACATTTGTGTCAAGAATAGCGATCATTTATATCATGATAGCATATATGCCATCAAAAATCAAGGGGCACTTTTTTGTTGAGCAGTGAAAAAAGCACGATCAGCGAGGAGGTACATCAGACATTGTAACGGGATGAGGCAAATATGGAGCATACTTCGTATAAAGTTGTTGTTTTAAATGTTCAAAACCTGCTTGTGTCTCGTCCAAAAATAGATGTTTTCACCCAGTCGAACACGACGAGAATCTTATTCTTCCAAGCGACAAATTCCACGCCGGTCGGTCCGCCCCCACAACGACAAAGTGAAGCAGACGCTTACGTTCTTCGAACTGCAATCCCGGCGTGCTGGCGCGCTCAAAATTTTCGATGATGTGCTGCCGAATGAATGCTCGCGCCGACGCTTCCGATGTTTCATCTTGTTCCGTCCTCGTTGCGCCGCGGTACATTCAGAGAAGATTTCTTCGCGCGCTTTGCCGCGCACGATAAGACCATGCAGCGACGACTCGAAAAAGCTCGACTTCGCGGTGTAGTGCTCCGGTATGTTGGAACCATCGAGGGTACCATCGCCATGCAGGGGTCTCAGAGAGATACCCCAGAATCATCCATTCGCATCCACGAAGGGAAGCGATAACATCATCACGTTCACCACGCACCGGTATTCGAGAACACCGCTTGTCGTTCAAGGTCCTGGTGCCGATGCCGATGTAACGGCGATGGGCGTGTTCTCGGATATATTGAAGCTGCTGCATTATCTACCGTATTAAAACGGTGGCTTTCAACTATTTGTTTATTAGCCTCCGGCAGCTACTCGCCCACATTGATTAGAAGTATCATTCAAACAACACAATACTCTACACTCTTTCCAATTCGGTATTCTTATTCTTTGTGAAGAAGATTTTTGGCAGGGGATGGTTTTACATTTATGGTAGTGGCTTTAAGATAGGCGAACGATTTTTTCCTTTGAAGCAAGATCAGCACTATGACTCCGCAAGCGAGCAGAAAAATACTTGCAATAATTTGTTCTACGGTCATATTGATTAAGCGGGGATAAGAGGTTGATCGCCAAAATTCCGTAAGAAAACGAATAAAGCTTGAAAGAAATAGAAATGAGAAAAACCTGAATCCTGGCTGGCTGTTCCTGAAACTCTTCTCGTGCAACACATAGAAGAGGGGCAACGTCATCAGGATTTCGTATAATGGTGTAGGGTGCACGCTCACGTTTGTAGGTACCACTCCGTTTGGAAACGCTATTCCCCAAGGAAGATCTGTTGGTGGTCCATAGCAGCCGTCACCAGCCATGAAGCAGGCAAATCTGCCTATGACGACCGTTAGGATCATCAAAGGGACCGAGACATCGAACACTTTTAGTACGGGAAGTTTTCTAAACCTCATTACCAAAGTCGCTCCACCAAATCCAAAGAGAATGAGCCCGTACGCACCATAGCCACTTTCCGCAAGGGCAATGGAGAATGGAGCGTTTGGAAAGAGAATCCAGTACTTAATCAGCCCATAGATATTTGCTCCACTTACACCTGCAATAAATGCGGTTGCTATAAGCCAAGCATAGTTCTCCTCTCCGACACCTATTTTTCGAAGCTGTCTTCTCAGCAGCGACCAAGAAACCATAAACAGAATCATCCATATGAGGGGAAACGTATAAAAGCGAACCGGTCCTATATCGATGTATGGTAGCATAGGTTTTTCTTTCCAAGTTTGATGAGGCGTGACAACTAGCGTTGTCAAATGCAACTCATTTTCACCGGAGGTTACACGTACGGATGGTTTATCACTTTAGGGTTATCGTAGTTCCTGTACTATTAATTCTCCTGGTAATGTGTGGACACTCTGCTGCTTGACCATTGCGTTTCCCAAGCGACTCTCAACTTCGAACAACACTGCAAACGAATTTCCATCGAGTGCTGCTATCCCGTTCGGCGTTGACGCATAGAGGATCGATCCATCCGGGCAGAAACTAAGCCCAGAAACGATGGTTTGAAGCTCACTCACAGACGTTGCCAGCTTCTTTTCAAGATCAACGATCACAAGTAAGTTGAGAGGTCCTTTGTCTGGATTGGATAAATCGAGGACAGATGCGACAACTTTCTGGTGAGTCGGGTGTACAGCTATCCTAAATATGTCATAGGAAGGCTTCAGAAGAGAATCACTCGGCAGAGGAACAAAAGTCGAACTCTTCCCAGCAATATCAATGACAGACATACCCTTCTCGAACATCATGGGAACGCAAAGGAATCGACCCTCTGCCGAGAACTTCGGGTCTACCGGATAATTTCCAAGCGGCATCACAAATTGACTTGTACCGTCTTTGAGCTGCAAGACCACCACGGAATTCAGGTTTCTGCGGTTTTCAACATCCTGACCGGAATTGCCAAGTACAGCCAAATATTTGTTGTCAGGAGAAATAGCCGTATGGGGTAGTGGTTTCTCGAAGTAGATCGCTAAGTCCATTGTTTGAGAAACTCGCTCTGAGTTCATATCAAATCCCAAAATTTCTGGTTTGCCAACTGTACTAATCCATACTAGAGACTTATCCGTTTGCACCACTACATTTCCCAATGGTGCTCTCTGTAGAACATTACTACTCCACTGACTTTTTTGGAGATCAAAGAGATAGAGGATTCCAGGAATCTCAAAAAGGGTGATGACGCCTTTCGCTGCCATCGGGGTAAGAGCGAATCCCACTATGGGCAATTGTTCACTGGCAACAAGCTTCCCGATCGACTCTCTTGATTTGAGATCAAAGACTTCCACAAGATTGCGAAAGGGCCCTGCATTGAATCTTCGATATGCATACAAACCCGGAATTCGAACGGGTTTACGAAGTTCTATCGATCCGGATGAGGGTTTTTCGTTCAGCATTGTGCAAGACTGAACCACGATACAGCCAGAAAGGAGCACAGTTAGCACCCATGGATTCTGCAAGAGCATAATGTAATCTCTCCAAAAAGTAAACCGTCGGGGAAACGTCTAACCGACTCAAAAGAAAACTGTAGGGCGCAACAATCTATTTCAACAATAAAACTCTGAGTATCTGCGAATGATTTGGTGTCTCCAGCTTTACAAAGTAGATACCGCTTCCCAACTGAGTACCATCGAAGACAACCGAGTGAGGACCTCCGTTCTGTTGCGCATTGACAAGGACTTGCATTTCGCGACCGACAATATCGTATACCTTGAGAACTACATGCGTAGCTTGTGGCAACTCATACCTAATAATCGTACTTGGGTTGAAAGGATTGGGGTAACTGGTGAAGCGAAAATCCTCAGCAGTCGTAGATCCGTCCGGTTGTAAAGGATCTTCGCGCAGAAATTCTGCTAGCGTTTTCCCTTCAACTTTTTGGACGGATTTAATGAGTGAGCGGAATTGTGCAGCAGCTGCTTGCCATGAACCCTGCTTTCGCTTATCCTGTTCGCTCTTTTGGAAGAGTTCGAGCTCAAATTGTGCAAAAACTGAAGAGATGTCGTCTACTTGCTGTCGAGAAAATCGGTCTGGTTTTGCCGTAAATTGAGTTTGGATGAATGGTACGTTGCGAGTCATCAGACTTGCCAGCATGCGCGGGAGGACACGTGATTGCTTGAAGATTTCGGCGATCTCTTTGCGGTGCGTTCTCAAGATCGATGTAAAGTGCCTTGCCATTGGCTCGTGTGCGAATGTCCTCGTCGAGTATTCAAGCGCAGTAGCATCAGGATTCCCGGACAAATAATCCGAGATCGCTTGAGTCTCCTCCGCTGGCCGTAACTCAATGCCCCATTCTCCCGGTGTTGGATCTATCTCTTCCGAACCTATCGATCCCTCGACATGATAGACGGTAAATGGTTGACTTGCGTAATTTGTAACTCCTGATAACCATACAGAATAATCGCTTGACCAATAACCCGACTCAAAGAGAACGATACCAGGCTTGTAATAGTTGGGGGTCCGACCCCATGGATTGAATGGGAAATGATCAGTCCAGACGTTGCTATAATTAGCCCAAAGATTAGCTCTACCATCATCTACTGAAGGGCTAAATGTGGCATGCATAGCTGTCATTGATCCCCTGTAATAAATACCGCGGGGATCCACAATGTTGATTGTTGGGGCAATCTGCCCATCGCTACAGCGAGGTGCAGTTAGTGCCCAAAGCACGAAAAGCAAGGAACACACAATTTTAAGCCCAAGAATCCTAGTGTTCTTCATAACACCTCCACGTGGTTTATGTGTTTGGTAAGTTATTGCAACCCTTTGCTGCTGACCTCTTAACACGTATGTGATTCCACACTAAGTTGCAAATACCGTTAGGAGTTTCGCCCCAATTAATTGGGCCAAAGGTAACCTTTTAACGGTATATTTGTCAAGTACTTTTTTCAATATTATTCCGAAATATTTCGGTGGGTTTATTACCTGGTACCACTGGAATTTGGGGGCGGAAAAGAACCCTTATGAGTTCTCAATGAAAATGTAGGGCGGAACGCCATCCCGCCCACTCATGTGGTCGGATCGGCGATCCGAATTCTTTTGCCGTGCGAATCGGTTCGATGATAGAACGAAACTCGATTGTTCCCACCGTCGTGCTGGGCAGCAGAGGCGTAAAAAGAAAATGGTTGCGCGGACTGACGACAGTAATATCATAATAATCCGTATCGATATTTTTGACGAGACTAAAGGAGGCGAATCCTGTTCCGAGAATGACGAGGTGTTGTTTTTTCTGGTTCATACGAAGAGTGTCTTAATGATGGAAATCGGAGTAAAGATACTGATTTTTTTTTCCCAAACGACAGAACGCCTTGCGTGCCTTTGCTCACACGATCTGTTAAACGAAGTTCGTATGGTTGGTGTCAAAGAGGGCACAGCATATGAATACAATGCGCGTGGTTTCGCTTTTCATTACGATACTGTTCTTTTCATCGCCGAGTTTTGCGCAGCCGTCCGAACGTGTGGAGATGCAGGCATTGCGGCTGAAAGAAAAACTATCGCTGAATGAAGAACAAACATCAAAAGTCTGTGAGATCATCCAAAGGCAGGAGAAGCAGGAACGTAAAGACCGAGAGGAACATCAGGGAGACCGCCGTGAAATGATGAAAGCGACCGTTGTGCGGATGGAAAAAACAGATGCCGAAATAGAAAAAGTATTGACCAGGGAACAAAAAAGAAAATTTGAGGATTACAAAGAAGAACGGCGACAAGAAATGAGAGAAAGAATGAAAGAACGACAACGCTAACAATTTTTTTCCAACAAACTTTTCAGGAGGTACTATGAAACGCTCTATAAAATGTACAATACTCTGCACAGTAGTGATGCTGTCGGGACTTTTTCTCTTCGGATGTATGAAGGATGATGGTCCCGTTTCGCAGCAGGATTCCGCCATCGTGCTTGAAGATGCCGCCGAATCCGTTGCCGGCGCTGTCGGTGATGAAAGCGGCGGTTCGACCGAAAACATCGCCGATGCTTTCATGCTGGCACAAGCCGGCGGATCTATCGGAACAACGACACCGCTTGCCGATGGCGGATTTGAAATGACCAGATCGGGAGTTTCGGAGTATGATTCGACCACCGGATATTGGACGGTGACTATCGACCGTCAGCGCTCCAACGGAATCGTGACGGCATCATATTCGCGGGTGTACCGTTACCGATTCTCGAAGAATGGTGTTGTTCAAAAAAATTACATCACGGGAAATGATACTGCAACGACACTGCAATTTAAAATCGTCAGCGGGTCGGGATATTTCAAGAATCCACGCGTGACTCATTATCTGACAAAACTTTCCGGTTCTTGGATTGCAACCGATATCAATAAAGATACGGTAACGGTGAATTCCGACAGCACATACGTACGCGTCGGTGTCGATTCGATCCAGACACGAAATATGCTGCGGACATTTACCCATGAACTGACACTGAATTTTGCCAATGTAAAAGGTCCGCGATTCAAAGCCGTGGTCGATCCGAACCATCCGAAACGGCAGGCATTTGCCAACGCCATCAGCGGAACTGCAACGGGAACATACAAAGCCACGATCACCATGCAGCGCGGCGATCTCTATAAAGACCGTTCGATCGATCGCACGTTTACGATCACATTCGGCGGCGGGGAAGGAACGATCGGATTTGGAGGCAGTGGTTCCTTCAAATTCGGCATGAAAGACGGACAGCGTAAGCCATAGTTCAAAACGATTCTATTATTAAAGGCGAGGACATGCAATTGTCCTCGCCTTTTTTTATTTTGACGGTATGAAAACATTCCTCTGTTTCATTCTGCTTGTCACCATCGGTGAAGCACAAACGCTTCAACTGCCCGCACGTTCTTCATCAGCTCCGACGGGAAGTCATTTTTTTTCATTGGTCTCTTCGCTTTCTCGACAAGCGAGAGAAGATACGATCTTCAATCATGTTGCCGCAGGGAACATCCCGGATTTTTTGCGGATGTTGGTTCCCGTTTCAACATCCAAAGTGATCAACGGAACAAGTTACACGTTGGAATATTTTGTTACGCCGGATTATCTCGCCATTGGTACCGACAGCAATTATTTTTTGATGCCGATGACACCGATTCTTGCGCAGAAAATTGCAAACAAACTGAATTGCACATTACCCACGGCAAAAATGGTAGATCAAATTTATTCTGCAGCGAAAGTCAAACTTCGCCCTCAGCCGATTCCTCCTGATGCAGATATGGATAAAGTTCCGAGATTCAAACAGCATGATGATTCTGTGAAAGCACTACGCAATCCGCTTCTTTCGCAATATCCGCTCGGAACATTGGTTGGCGGAACGAAGAAAGATGTTATTATTGACAAGAAAATTTATTCATGGCTGAAATCATCCGTTCCGAAGCCGGTTGTTATTTACGGCTGGCACCAGTTGAATGGTGTTCCGATTCAACCGACATATAACGGGCACGGAGAGACGTACGCCGATTACAGCCATGGAATTCGTCTTGTCCAACGAATGGCAAAGATCAATGGAGCGGAGATTTCACTAATAGACATTACGAAAGACCCGGTGTATTTTATTCTTGTCAATGATACTGCTTTGGTAAAACCGTATTACGGAAGTTTAACCTCAGTTGATGATGAAGCAAGTGTGATTCCGAGAACGAATGAATTATATCAGAACTATCCGAACCCGTTCACCCCGTTGGATAATTTCGTCAGACCTGTCGGAGGAAGGGGAGTATTCTTATCCAACCCGTTCACCCCGTTGGATAATTTCGTCAGACCTGTCGGAGGAAGGGGAGTATTCTT
>Ga0209516_1000016_pt1 | contig 96909 bp, 78 predicted proteins | sample Napbiome12C3dose_FD_187716 | JGI IMG/M metagenome (GOLD analysis project Ga0209516, IMG submission 187716) | Groundwater microbial communities from S. Glens Falls, New York, USA - Naphthalene biodegradation metagenome 12C3dose (SPAdes) (version 2) ... | reverse complement strand
GGTTGCGCACCACAGGGGATACACGAACTCCTTCACCCGCTGGATGCCGCAAGGGAGCCGACGGCGTGGCGCTCTCCTTCGAACAAGTCGCTGTTGCGGCATCCGGCAAGACCTCGCCGGCCTGCCCTACATACGCCAGAACATCCCCCTTGGTCGCCACAGAATCGGCCGGGGCGACGATCTTCAGCACCACCCCCTCCGCCACGGACTCCAACTCGCTGGTCGCCTTGTCCGTCTCGATCTCCGCCAGCGCCTCCCCGCGCTTCACGAAATGGCCTTCCTTAACCAGCCACTTGACGATCTTGACCTCCTCAACTGTCGTGCCCAAGTCGGGCATCCGAATTGCGGTAGTCACGTTCCTTCTCCTGTCAATGCGTCAACTTCTTTCATGCTTCAAATAGTCTGAGATTCGCCTGACCACGTCGATATCGCCATAGGGGGGCACTTGATCGCCTACTCCCACCACGAACGGGGTTCCGCGCCAAGCATCTATCAGCTTGGCCAGGTGGGATTTCATCTCGCTCCAGGTGTAGGGAGGGACGAACATGACGCCGGGCACTCCCCCCCAGAGAACAACCTTATCGCTGCCGGCGATGCTTCGCATCTCTTCGACGTGAACATCGCCTGCGGGAAAAGGCGTCAAGGCTTCAATCGCATCCATGCCCACGGCAGTCAGTTTGGGAAGAAGGCCTCTCACCCTTCCGTCCAGATGGACCGCACAGCGAATTCCCGCCGAATGGAAGGCTTTCAGCCGCTTTCGGTAAGGTTCGGCCATAAACTCGCCAAAGAGTCCGGTAAGGCTCTCACTGGAAAGGTTATCGGGGAAGTGGACCAACGGTGGTCGCAAACGGCAAGTGGCCTCAATGATTGGACGCTCCTGCGCCTCCATCAGAGACAGGATTTCTCTGACGATGGGGGCATGATCGCATATCAGATAACTCCCATTACCCATTCCGGCCCATTCGTGAAGGAAGGACGCCAAGGGACTCCGAATCATGCCAAGAGCCGGAATCCCATCATATTCGGCCCACTGTTTCGCCCGACGGCCAAAGGCATCGAGTCCTGCCGGCTTCCATCGGCGGCGTTCCAGGATATGGAGCAGAGTCCGCAGGTCAGACTCGTTTTCTACGGCGTGTTTGACGAACGCTTCGGAGACGCTTTCCGTCATGAAGAGGCTCTCTTCGCGCAGCTCGCCGACGGAGGTCCTCCACGTCCGGCAGCGGCGCGCCCCCTGGCTCTCCGCTACGACTTCCACCCCCTCATATTCAGGTTCGGCAAGCCAGAAGTTCTCGTACCAGTAGTACGGCATGCAGCCCAGAGTCCGGCAAAGCTCAAGGTAATCCTGCTCCGTGCATTCGCCGGCGCCCGGCGCGCCCGCCTGTTTCTGCCCATCCATCCAGTACTTCAGGTCGGCCGTCCAGACGATCTCGTCGCTGGGTCTGCCTGCTAGAACTGCCAAGAAGGATTCCAGCATCTAGCACCTCTCAATCTCTCGCGGCCGGCAATGGTTGCCGACCGGAGCGCTCAGGTTTTGGAAGCGGACCCGCTCGGTTACTGCAATCGTCATGCCCGGGTCGGGCATCTTGGTCGCAACAGTCATACGCATCTAGCTTCCCCCGTCCATGCCGAACAACGCGGCATACTTCCTGTGGATACCCGGCTGCGGCTTGTACGAACGTGAGACGTGCACCCAGCGAGCCGCCAGTTCCGACACGGTACCCCATCCGACTGCCTGGCCTGCAAGGATCGCCGCTCCCAGGCTGGTTGGTTCGGGGCATTGGGTGGACTCGAACGACGCATTGAGCAGATCGGCCTTGATTTGAAGCCAAACCTCGCTGCGGGCGCCCCCGCCGGAGGAACGCATCACGCGCAGCGGCTTTGAACCCCATAGTTGTTCAACTTGCCGCGCCAGGGCCAGCGCCACAGTCTCCATGATGCAGCGCACCGCGTGCGCGGGGGTGTGCTGCGAGCCCCAGCCGATGAATCCCTCTTTCACGCCGCCGCGTGCGGCCTCCGGCCGGAGCCTCAATCCTTCGGCGCCGGGCGAAACGCTCGCCGCCATCCGCGCCAGCGCGTCGAACTCCGGATGATCCGGCAGACTCTCGCGATACCACTCCAAAAGGTTCGCTGAGGTGGAGCCGAAGGTCATCTGAAAGTACAGTCCCGGATCGTAGCTCGGCCCCTGGAAAGCGCCGAGGGCGGGCTCGACGTTGAATCCGGCGGCGCAGCGCACCGTCGCCAGCACGGTGCCTGTCGTCTCGGAGCCTGTGCCGGGCGCGAGGCAACCAGCACCGATGGCACCGGCGTATTGGTCGAGGCAGCCCACAACGAACCGGCAGGAGGCCGGGAGTCCGAGGGCAGCCGCGGCCTCCGCCCGGAGTGGGCCGATGTCCGTCCCAGCTCGCGCGATGGCCGGCAGCCAGTCGCGTGAAAGCCCCAGCGGTTCGCAGACGGCGGGCCACCACGTCAGGCGGCGGATGTCCACCAACCCGGTCAGCCCCGCAACACTCGCTTCCGTCACATGCCGGCCGGTCAGCCACCAGGTCAGATAGTCGCTGATGAGGCAGAGCCTCGCGGCGTTGCGCCACGCGTCCGGGCGGTTCTTCCTGAGCCAGATCAACTTGGCCACCATGTATTCCCACCCCAGCGAGGGGATGCCGGTGACGCCACGGAATCCGGGGACCTGGGCCATTTTCTCCGCGAGACCAGCGAGTTCCCTGGCCCGCTCGTCCGACCAGATGATGATCGGCGTCAGGGCTTTGTACCCGCCGTCCAGCAGCAGAAAACTGTTGGTCTGCGTGGCGAAAGTCACGGCGGCGACTTCCTTGAGGCAACCCGGCTCGGAACGGCCCAGGTCGGAGAGTATCTCCTTCACCGCCTGCCGCAGCCGTTCGGGCTCCATCTCGCTTCGTCCATCTGCGCGGGCGATAGGCGTCGGCGTCCGGGCCAGGGCGCAGAGCACCCCTTGCCGGTCGAAGAGAGCGGCTTTCAGGTAGCTCGATCCGAGGTCCAGTGTGAGGATCTTGTCCATCGGAGCCCTAGCAGCCCGTTGAAAAAGTGTGGCACAGGCGTCTCGCCTGTGAGAACCACAGCCGGGGGCGGCTGTGCCACACCGGCTTCCGACAAAGCCGAGACTCTCTTGGCCCGCAGCCCTGACTTTTTCAACGGGCTGCTAGCGGACGGGCGTCTCCAGATCGCGGAAGTACTTCAGAAAACGGCAGTATTCCTCGACGATGGCCTCCATACACCGCTTGCCTGTCTCGGCGGAGGCGCAACTGGGATCGCCCAACGCGCCGGTGGAGGTCGTCTGAAGATCCCAGGTGGACCAGGAGACTTTTCCGGAGCCGGCCATGTCGCCCGCCACCCATTCATTGCACACTTTGACGGAATCGCGGGCATCCGTCCCGGTCAGATCCACCGGGTAGCCGAAGTGCATCAACATCGAGGTTTCGTATTCGCAGGCGTGGGCCGCGCCGCCGAGTTTGCTCTTGCGGATCTTCTTGAAGACCGGCAGCACCAGGGTATGCGGCTGGGTGACGACGATGCCGACGCCGGTGCGGTCGAACACTTCGCGCGCGGCCAGGCGCGCGATGTCGCCGTGCGGGCCGTGCGCGGAGATGACGGCCAGTTTCTTGAATCCCATGCTCACGGCCGAGGAGCATACGTCCGCCACGTAATCCGCCATCACCTTCCAGCGGACGCGGAAGGTGCCCGGCCACTTCGTGACGACCTTCGGGACGTAGCCGTAGTAGATCGCCGGCATGACCAGCGTGGGAACGGCGGGGTTCAGCTTATCGGCCACCGCCAGCGCCACGCGCTCCGCAATGATGCTGTCGGTTCCGGTCTGCAGGTGCCGCGCGTGCTGCTCGGTCTGCCCCAGCGGCAGGAGCAGGACGGTGTTGGCCCGGATCGCTTTGTCAATTTCGGGGGAGGTCTTGTCCGCAAACAGGTAACTCATTTCGATGCTCCTTTGCGGTAATTGGCGCCGTACGGCACGCGCGGATCCTCGAAGAAGTTGTCATCAACGACGCTGGGCATGGACACTTCGAGGAGCAGCAGAGGGCCGATCCCCGTGAAGCTGTGGAACTTGCCGGCCGGCACCAGGAAGGTCTCCCCCGGCTTCATCTCACGGGTGGCACTGTCGCACACCATGCGCATCTTGCCCTTGACGACGAAGAACGTCTCCACTTTGGTCCTGTGCAGGTGCGTCGGGCAGCTCTGACCATCGAACAGGTAGAGGTACTTGGCGCAATAGCCGGCCTTTTCCTCGTTGGCGATCCAGTACTCGATCAGGCCGACCTTGTAGAAGTCGTTCAGACCGAAATGCCAGATGAGCGGCTCGACGCGCGGCAGGGCAATGTCCCACGCGCGAACCTGCGCCTGGAAGGCCTTGAACGCCTTCTCCCGCTCCGCGCCGGTCAGGACGCCCTCCTCCACCTTCAACGCTTTTTCCAGTTCTTTCATGGTCTCCCTCTACAGGTCAATCCATCGCCCTTCCGACGAGGAACGGTACGCCGCGTCAATGATTTCATTCACCCGGGCCCCCTCCTCGAAGGAGGGGCACGTCGGCCTGTCCTGGGCGACGTGCAGGAGGAAATCACAGACGCTCGCGACGTGATAACGCATCCAGCCGATGGCTTGCTTGGGAATGGGCAGGCTGGCCGGCGGCGGATAGCGCTGAACCGTCTCGATCTTCTTGAAGCCGCGGCGTCCGCCAATGGGGGCGTCCGCGTCACGGCAATCATACACGCTGAGCCAATTCGGGTCCATGCAGTTGAAACTGATCGCGCCCTGGCTTCCGTAAATATCGAAGCGCAGTTCGTCGTTCGCGCCGGTGGCCAGCCGGGAGGTCTCAATCGTCCCGACCGCTCCGCTCTTCAGGCGCACCTGCAGCAGCGCAATGTCGTCCACTTCCACGGCGGCGCGCCGGCCCGATCCGGCCTTGACGGGGCGGTCCTTGATGCAGGTTTCCGTCAGGGCCATCACGCGGGCATAGTCGCCCAACAGGTACAGGATCATGTCAATCGGGTGCGGCCCCATGTCCAGCAGCGCGCCCCCGCCGGCCACCTTACGATCCAGCCGCCAGCTCAACGGGCGGTCCGCATCGATGTAGCCGGCGTGCAGATACTCGCAACGGAAGCTGAAGACGCGTCCCAGGAACCCCTCGTCAATCAACTGCCGCGCCCGGAGAATGGCCGGAATGAAGCGATACTCCACGCCCATCTGGTGCTTCACGCCCGCCTTGCGGACGGCGGCCAGCGCCTCGCGCGCCTCCGTTGCGTTCATCGCCAGCGGCTTGTCGCAATAGATGTGCTTGCCCGCCTCCGCCGCTGCGATCAGAAACTCCTTGTGATGAATGTTCGGCGTGCAGCAGTGGACGACTTGAATGTCCTTGCGATTGAGCAGTTCGCGGTAGTCCGTGGCGCAGCACTGAAACTCCGCCTGCTCCATCCCCTGCTCGGCGGCCTTGCGGTCCACGTCGCACACTCCGACGAGCCGGGCCTTGAAGGGCAGGACGTCGTAGAACATGGGGAGGCTTCGGTAGGCATAGGCCTGCACCTTGCCCATGAATCCGTAACCGACGATCCCTACGCCCAACTCCTGAACCATCACGCTCTCCCTGAATTATCCGTAGCCGAGTTCCCGCTCGGTTTCGTCAAGCGCCTCTTCGATGAGGCCCAGCGCCTTGGCGGCGACCTCCTGGGTCATGATCAGCGGTGGCGACATTCGCAGGTTCTGCTTGGAGGGAATCCATGAGACGCCGCGCTGGAACGCTTTCCGGTAGACCATGTTCGCGGCCGCCTCAAACGGCTCCCGCGTCTCCCGGTCCTTCACCAGTTCCATCCCCAGCAAGCACCCCTTGCCGCGGACGTCTCCGACGAGGGGATGACGCTGCTTGATGCCTCTGAGCCGCTCCAGAATGAACTCTCCCAACGCCATGGCGTGTTCGAGCATTCCTTCTTCCTGGGCGACTTCGACGCACGCCAGGGCCGCCGCGCACGCCATCGGGTTCCCGCCGTAGCTGCTGGAGGCCTTGATGCCTTTCATCTTGTCCTTGAACTTGTCGGAGTATACCACGGCGGTCACAGGGAAACCGTTGCCGAACCCCTTCCCCAGCGTCATGATGTCCGGGACGACGTCCGAGTGGTCCACGCAGAACATTTTGCCGGTGCGTCCCATGCAGGTCAGCACCTCGTCCGCGAAAAGGAGGATTCCCAACTCGTCGCAGAGGCGGCGCACTTTGGGAAGCCAGTCGTCCGGCGGAACGACACTGCCGCCCCATCCCTGAATCGGCTCGCAGACGATTGCCGCAACGTCATTGGTCGCCAGTTCGGTGACTGCTTCCCGGATGAAATCCACGCAATGCAGCCCACATTCCGGGTACTTCAGCTTGAAGGAACAGTGGTAACAATTTCCGAAGGGAACCCGGAACGATCCCGGGGCGCGCGACCCGCTCACTTTGGTCATGGTCGTCAGGCTCTGCGCGCCGAGCGTCTTTCCGTGCATGTCGTTGTAGAAGGAGATAAACTCATGCTTCCCCGTCACGGCGCGAGCGACATTGAGCCCCGCCTCCACGCACTTGGACCCCTCGCACCAGAGTTGCACGTTGTTCAAGTCCCCCGGCGTGATCTCCACGAGCGCTTCCCCGAAGCGGGTCTTGATCTCGGTGTTGAAGTCGTGGCAATTCTGGAGCTTGCGCGTGTACTTGACCACCGCCTCGGTGATCTTGGGGTGGCAGTGTCCCCAGTTGGTGATGTAGATGCCGCTACTGAAGTCAATGTACGTGTTGCCGTCCACGTCGCGCAGCGTGACCCCTTTGCCGGACTCGAAGGCGACGGGGAAGAGCGCCGCCTGCGAGGAATATCCCTGCATGGTACGGCTGGCGCGCTTCTCAATCTCCAGGGACCGCGGGCCGGGCGGCGTCACCTTTATGTCCGGAATTGAGTCCGCATCCACATCGGCCCAATGCTTGTCATAGTCTGTCATCCGTCACTCCTCGCGTGTTCCGTTGTCCAACGCGACCGGCCTTGTTCGCCGAACCGTAGACGACCATTTTCTTCTTGACCAGTTCCTTCATCGCCAGCTCGCCCGCCGCGAGCAGGTCCACCTTCAGCCCGGAGCCGAGGATCTCCTTGGGAGACACGTACTTTCCACCATGTTTCAGGATCCGTTTCATCCCGTTAAGGAACGCGACGTTGAGCGCCGCGCCCAAGTTCATCTTGCAGACGCCGCGCGCGACCAGCGCGCCCACCTGCTCATCGGGAATGCCGCTGCCTCCATGCATGACGAGGGGGATCTCCACCGCGTCGCGGATCCGGCTCAACAGGCCCAGGTCCATGCGCGCCTTCCCCTTCATCAGCACCTCGACGTTCCCCACCGAGACGCCCAGCGCGTCCACGCCGGTTTCGCGAACAAAACGCCGCGCCTCCTGTGGGTCGGTCATCCCGCGCCTGGCTTCCGCGGACGAGAGCGCGCCGTTCCGGGCTATCGGCATGTGCCCCACCTTCGATTCCACCCCCACGCCGGCGGCATGGGCGGCCTTGACGACTTGCCGCGTGCGGCGGATACTCTCTTCCAAGTCCTCCGTCGCATCCTCATACATCAGGGTATTGAATCCGAGGCGGATTCCCTGCATAGCGATGCCGACCGAGGGGATTTCGTTGAGGATCACCGCCACTGGAACAGTGGCGGTACGCGCGGCGATGCCCCCAATCGCGCCCAGGTATTCCAGGTTCTCCGGAGGGAGAATCCGGCGGCGGTCGGCTAGGATGCCCGCGTTGAACCCGATGATGACCGGGGAGCGCATCTCCTCCGCGGCCGCCACAACGGCCTTCAAGGATTCCAGGTTCCAGGACTCGAAATAGCCGACGGCATATCCGCCTTTCGAGGCGGCATTCAGCATCTTGTTGAGCGATGTTAGCGGCACGGCTTCCTCGCTTTCTCCACGCCCGGAGAGGCGGGGTCAATCTTTGTCGCCCGTCCGATGCCGGGGTCGGTGAAGATATCGCTTTCGTCGCGACTTCTCGTTGAAAATTCCGAGACCACGGCGCCCTCGTCCCCGGACTGAAACCAGTGAAGCGTGTCGGGCGCCAACGTGTACTGCGCGCCGGGGCGCAGAATGACTTCATGCCATACGGTGTAATATCTTTCCCTGCCTGCTGGGGGCGCGCCATGCGCAGGAGAGCTCTTTTTTCCGGGGACATAGAGATATACCGTTCCCCAGCGGCAACGGAACGTCTCTTCCTTGCCCGGCTCGCCCGCTACAGCGGGGTGACGATGCTCCGGGCATGTCTGGCGAGGGAAGAGGACCAGTTCCTTGGCGCAACATCTCTGCGTGTTGACGTAGACGACAATCTCCAGTCCGGTGTGTGCCAGGTCTCCCAGTCCGAAGTCGGCGACTTCAATGCCCGCCTTCTCCGCCTCTGTGAGGACGATCCCCGCTTTCTTGAAGAACGGCAATGCTTTCCTCTGCGCGTCGGAGAATTCCTTCCTGCTAAGCATGGGCATTTCCCTCCCGCAGGTCCATGACAATGTCATTGTGCCGCATGAACTCTTCCACTCCAGTGGGGGCGCGGGGTATGCGCTCCGCGCTGAGATGAACATGGCGGGACAAGCCCGCCCGCATTCCCGATCGTATAACGAGCCGTCAGCCTGTCTCGCGCTCGACCAGAAACGGCTTGAGCCTTGCCGACGATTCTTCCTTCTCGTATACCAAGCTAAGGATCTTCTGCACCGCCAGTTTGCCCAGCTCCTCGTACGGCTGATGAATGGTGGTAAGCGACGGAGAAAGCTCACCGGTCAGCCGGTGGTCGTTGTAGCCGATCAGCATGATGTCACGCCCCAGACGCAAGGAGGTCTTCAACACGGCCCCCATCACTTTGACCGCATGCTTGTCACCGTGCGCAGTAAAGACCCCCACCGGCAGGTTGTCCGCCAACGACGCGCAGCGCAGGATTTCCTCAATCCCGCTCTGGTCGGCCGGGACGACGCGCGCATCTTTCCCGGCCGCGTGCAAGGTGTCGAAGAAGCCCTCTACGCGCTTCACGTACGGCTCCATCAGGAAGAACGTTCGGCACTGTCGCGCCAGCAGCCGCTTGGCCGCCACCCGGCCCCCCTCGTATTCGTCAACGGACACCGTCGTCACACCCTTGGTATCATAGAGCGAGTACACCAGCACGACCTTGCCACCCCTCTTCCGGAAGCCGTCCAGGATCGGGCCGATCCGCGAGTCATGCGTGTACCGCATGTCGTCACCGTAGGGGAAAGTGATGATGCCGCAATGGGATGTGTTCGATGAGGATTTCACGAACTTGGCATAGCACTCCGCCGTCATGCCGAAGGAGAAGCTCAATGGAAACCCTTCCGCTCCGGCCGCGTCGGCCATCCCGAAAATCAGGTCGGCTGTCAGCCGGTTCGCGATCTTCGGGAGGAACACGCCGATCGTCGGGGCGCTGCCGCGACGAAGGAACTCCGCGGCGCGGTTCGGGCGATAGCCCATGCTCTTGGCGGCCTTCTCGATAATCCGGCGCGTCTTTTCGGAGACTCGGGCATTCTTGTCCGGATTTCGATTGAGTGTTCTGGACACCACCGAGATGGCGAATCCGGTCTTCTCGGCTATTTCCTTCATGGTAGCCATCGGCATTCTCTCGTGCATGAACAAACGATTGCCGTGTCAGACTATAACCGCCCGTTCCATCAATGTCAAGCGACAGATTGAGGCATTCTGTCAGTGACGGGAGAGACTTTCATGGGTGTCCGCTGTGGCACCGCGCGGCGACAGTACCTGCCGCCTGATCCCTCGGCCGTGCCGCACCAGCTTTTGACGAGGGGCCGTCATTCGCCTGATCCGCAACCCCGGACGCTTTCAACGGGCCGCTAGTCGCCCGAGCCTTTGCTCTTCCCCTTCCGCGCCCTGGACTTGCCCGTAAGCAACCCCGCCTTTCGAGCGTCATCCAGATGGGGTAGATCGTACGCACAGGGAGCCCAGAATGGCGCAGTGTTCGACCCGTCGCGCCAGCCGCAGATTTCCTTCAGCGAATGAATGCGTTTGTACAGCAACTCGTACAGCTTGCGCGCCGGCAGCGTCGCCCCGGGCGCCAGGCCCAGCCGCTCCAGGATCATAAGATCTCGCAGGCTGTTCTTGGCGTGCGTGTGGTAGCAGAGGTGTTCGCCCGCATGATATTCGTTACAGGGATCGCACACCTGGCAGCACCCCTCCACCAACGTCACCGGGATATCCGGATTCGCTTCCATCCTCCTCCTCATTTCGATGAGATTGTCCTCGATCAGGGGCTTGCTCATATCCTTGCGGCAGAGGAGGCAGAGCGCGTGCTGCGGACGCATATAGAGCGTGCCAGCCTTCTCCATGAGCTGTTTTGCCGATCGCTCCTTCGCGATTTTCATGTCTTGGCGGGTGCGGGGGCGCAGCATAGCCCACAGGCCCTGTCCGTCCAGGCGCTCGCCCAATCGCGTCTGGTCCTCGAGCGTGTAGCGCGGCCCGCCGGCGATCTTCTCGTAGTACCCTTTGCGGGCATGGGGGCACTCCGGCCAGGCGGCCGACTTCCTGGAGTCGCTTCGGCATATCCCCTCCAGCGTCTTCTGCCGGGCGAACAGGATGTCATACGCGAAGAACGCCGGCAACTCCGTGTTGGGCATGATGCCGAGCACGCGGCAGACTTCCAGGTCCTTGCGCCGCCACATGTAGTTGGCGCGCCGTTCTGCAAAGTCCCTGGGCAACCGCTTCTTGTCGCGGCCCTCATAGACGTCCAAAAAATGTGCGCGCTGGATGTCCACGTCCGCGCAGATTTTGAGGGAGACGTATGGATAAGACCACATGGCCGACAGCAGCCGCTCGACTGCCTTCCTGCCCGGCGGGGGGTTCTTGCATCCGCCGCGCGTGCAGACGGCGCAGAGAAGGTGGTGCGCGCTGACCTCCAGGGGGCGCGCGTTCGGAGCGGACCAGCGGTTCCGTCGCATGCGTTCCTTCGCTCTCCCGGTTCCTGTCTTCTGCGGCAACATGGCGCCTCCTCAAGTTCTCTAGCCGACAAACGATTGTGTTCCTGCACGATAATTGTCTGCAACGTGAATGTCAAATGAGTGTCCGCCTACCGCGTCATACGGTAGTTTCGTGGGGCTTGCCATGCTGAGAGGCGACGCGCGAGATGGTGGGTGCATGGGGGGCGCTCTATGCTCTGCGGTGGGCATAGGCCGTTTCGTACATGGTCAGGATGTTCTTGATGGGGGCGTCCACCTGGATGTATGTGTGCCCGGGGCCGAGCACGTACCCGCCATCCCTGCCAAGGCAATCAATCAGCCCCCTCACCCCGTCGGCGACCTGCTGGGGGGTCCCTTTGCACAGGAGTTGCTGAAGGTCCACGCCGCCGTAGAAACACAATTCCCTGCCGAAGTCCTTCTTCAGGCGCGCCGGTTCCATTCCCTCGGCGCGCACCTGGATCGGCTCGATCATGTCCACCCCCGCCTCGATGATCATCGGGAGCAGCGGCCGGACGGCCCCGCAGCAGTGCAGCAGGAATTTCTTCCGGCGCTTGTGGGTCGCATCCACGACCCGCCGCAGGTACGGCAGGACGAACTTCCTGAATGTCGGCGGGCTGAACAGCGGCCCCTGTTGCGAGCAATAGTCGTCGGCCATATAAACGATGTCAATTCCGTCGCTGTAAGAGCCGAGCATCGTCTCCAGCGCCTCCAGGGAGATATCGCTGATGGTGCGGATCAGCGTTTCGGCATAGGCGGGCCGTTCGGCGAAGTCCATCAGGAGGTGCTCCAACCCTCTGACGTAGGAGGCGATAAAGTACGCTCCCCAGGTGAAGACGCCGATCACCGCGCGGTCGGAGTGGGCGCGGGCCTCCTGGGGAAAATGGGAGAAGCCCCAGTTCCGTGCGCTGGGCCACGGGTGCGCCTTGAGGTCGGAGAGGGAGTCCTTCTCCGCGAGGGGGCAAAAACAGACCTCGTCGTAGGTGCCTCCGGAGTAAGCGACTTGACGCAACTTGTAGCCCCAGGGGGTAGTCTTCAGTTCCTTTCGGGCCTCCTCCGCCGCGTACAGGAAGTTGTCCGGCAGGATCATCCAGGTATCCACATGCAGCGCGTCGAAGAGCGCCTCTTTGGTCTTCAAGCCCAGATGCTCGTAGAGCGCGGCATAGACTTCCTTCTCGGCGTCGAAGGTGACGGGCACGCGCTCGGGCTCTCGGTGGGCGACGGCGGTGAGCACTCGTTCTTTGGAGGTCATGAATAACTCTACCCGATATAAGCCCGGCCGCATAACCTGCGGCTGGGCCTTTGGTTGTGAGTGGCGCCCGAGACTGGATTTGAACCAGCATGGGTTTGACCCCACCGGATTTTCTGAGCATATCTGGGAATAGAGGGGTTTTCAAGTCTCACGATGGTCGTAAAGCCAAAAAATCGTGGCTATTGTGAGGGGCGAGTGGTATCATCCCGATCATGCGTATGGGCGGCAAATGAAGCAAGAGACAAAGAGGAAAGGGAATCGAGATGAGCAAGACATTTACTGTCCTGATCGCCGTAGTCGCGCTCGCGCTTGTCGCGTTCCCCCTGTCAGCGGCGGTGATCTACGTCAAGGCTGACGCTGCGGGAACGAACACGGGAACTTCGTGGGCCAATGCGTACCTCCTCCTGCAATCGGCGCTCAACGCGGCGGGGTCGGGTGACGAGATTTGGGTCGCGGCGGGAACGTACAAGCCGACGAGTGATTATGGGCTTGTGGCCAGCGGGACGCTGGTTCAGGACCGCCTGAAGCACTTCCGCCTGAAGAACGGCGTGGCAGTCTACGGCGGCTTTGCGGGGACGGAGAGCAAGCGCAGCCGGCGAGACATCCAGGCGAACGTGACCACCCTGAGCGGCAATATCGGCGCAACGGGCGATGCCAGCGACAACTCCTATCATGTGTTCCATCATTTGGACGGACTGGAACTTGATGTCACCGCCGTTCTGGACGGGTTCACAGTCACCGGCGGCAATGCGAACGGCAGCCTCACCGTGTACTATGTCAGGGGCGGCGGCATGCTCAACGATTCCTCCTCCCCGACGGTCACGAACTGCACGTTCAGCGGCAATCTGGCAAGCAACTCCGGCGCTGGGATGGATAACTTTTCTTCGTCCCCAACGATCACAAACTGCGTGTTCAGCGACAACATCGCGGGCTACTACGGCGGCGGGATGGAGAACATTTCCGGGTCCCCGACGATAACGGGCTGCACGTTCAGCGGCAACAGCGCGACGGACTACGGCGGCGGGATGAATAACTATGAAGCGTCCCCGACCATAACGGACTGCACGTTCAGCGACAACTCGGCAGGCGACTCCGGCGGCGGGATAGAAAATTTTTCGTCGTTCTCGATGATCGCGAACTGCACATTCAGCCGCAACGCGGCGGACTCCGGCGGCGGAATGGACAACAATGCATCATCCCCAACACTCACGAACTGCACGTTCAGCGGCAACGCCGCAGACTACGGCGGCGGAACTTACAATTGGGCATCCTCGTCCCCCACCCTCACGAACTGCACGTTCAGCGACAACTCAGCAAACAACTCCGGCGGCGGAATGTCCAATGATTCTTCATCCCCGACGATAACAACCTGCACGTTCACCGGCAACAGCGCGGCGGACTACGGTGGGGGGACTTACAATTCGACGTCCTCATCCCCCACCCTCACGAACTGCACGTTCAACGACAACTCGGCAGACTCCGGCGCCGGGATGTGCAACGATTCCTCCTCCCCGACGATCACGAACTGCGCGTTCAGCGGCAACTCGGCGGACCCCTTCGGCGGCGGGATGTACAACGGTAGTTCCTCATCCCCCACCGTCACGAACAGCACGTTCAGCGACAACTCAGCAAGCGACTCCGGCGGCGGGATGTGCAATGATTCCTCATCCCCGACGATCACGAACTGCGCGTTCAGCGGCAACTCGGCGGACTGCTTCGGCGGCGGCGGGATGTACAACGGCAGTTCCTCGTCCCCGACCCTCACGAACTGCACGTTCAGCGGCAACTCGGCAGACGACTCCGGCGGTGGGATGTGCAATCAGCTTTCCTCGTCCCCAGTCCTCACGAACTGCGTGTTCAGCGGCAACTCGGTGGGTTACGGCGGCGGCGGGATGTACAACGAGGGGACGTGCTCCCCTGGTCTCGCGAACTGCACGTTCAGTGACAACTCGGCAGCGGTCGGCGGTGGGATGTTCAGTCAGACTTCCTCGTCCCCGACCCTCAGTAACTGTATCCTCTGGGGCGACACCGCCGCGACCGGGTCGGAGGTGTGGAACTTCGATGTCGGCAGCACGCCCGGCTTCCGTTACTGCAACATCCAGGGTTGTGGTGGCAGCGCCGCCTGGGCGGGAACGACGTTCGGGACTGACAACGGAGGCAATATCGCCGCCGATCCCCTGTTTGTCAATCCAGTGACGGGGAACCTCCATCTGGGGACGGGCTCCCCCTGCATAGACGCCGGTGACGGCAACCTTGCTCCGGATCACGATGCGAGCGGCAATGACCGATACAACGACCTCGCCACAGCCGACACCGGCGTGGGTACGCCCGCCTTCACCGATATTGGGGCCTATGAGTACCAGATGACCCTCGTGCTGTTCCCTTCCGATTCCGGCATCCTCTTCGAACGCGGCACGACGTGCAATATCTCCTGGACGTCAAGCCTTCCCATAGGCGCGAAGGTCCGCGTCGAACTGGTGAAGGGGACTAGTGAAGTCTGGGTGCTTTCTGCCGGCGCAACCAAGAGCCCGTTGAAATGGACGGTGGGGGCATGGAAATCCAAGACGCAGGAAGTGTACCCCAATGGGAGCGACTATCGAATCCGCGTCGCGGCGCTTGACGGTTCAACAGCGGACGAGAGCGCGAACGCGTTTGCGATCCGCACGGTCGGGTCTCTCATGGTTGCCGGGCCGTCACCCGTCCGCGGTGGAAGCGCGCCGCAGCAGTACACCTGCACCGCCCGCTACGATTTCGGCCCCGACGGGGACTGCACGAACGAGGTGAAGTGGAGCTGCTCGAAGATCAAGGGGGTCAAGATAGGGAAGACGACCGGCCTGCTGACAACCGTGCCGGTAAGCGTGGATCAAGACTGCACCATTACGGCGACCTACGGGAAGGGCAAGCCCCCCATATCGGGGACGCTCGACATTACAATCGGGCCGTGAAACATCGAGCGCGCGTCGAAAAGATGGCACTGCGCAACGCCCACACGACGCGGAACGACGGACTTGGCAGGAGCGCGAAAGAAAAGGCCGGGCGGCGTATGTTGCCGCCCGGCCTTGCCTTACACAGTGGTGCCCGAGGCGAGATTTGAACTCGCAAGACCTTGCGGCCACTAGGCCCTCAACCTAGCGCGTCTGCCATTTCCGCCACTCGGGCTTTCGATGTCACGAAGGATTCTATCACCGTGCGCGAATTCGGTCAAATCTTCCGGCGCAAGGGCAAGGGACATAGGGGACTGCAAGGACGACAACGACAACGGAGGGGCATGGAACTGGACCACAAGACAGTTGCGGGGCAGGCGCTGCGCCTCTGCATGCTGTGACTGACAGTGGAAACCGGCGCAGCCAACCCCTATAATGCGCTGGAGCGATATGCGCCTGCAACAAAGGGACTTGGGATAATGATCACCATTCTGCTCCTGCTGATCGCGGTCTCCTTCATCCTGTCACTGGTGGGGACGGTGATCATGACGCACCTTTCGCGCCGGGTGGGTCTGGTGGACCATCCGGGCGAACGGAAGATTCACCACACGCCGACGCCCAAGGGAGGCGGCGTCGCGTTCTTTCTGGCGATCTGGCTGCCGATATGGCTTGGGGTGGCGGCTTGCTGGTTCATGAGCCGCACCGGCTGGACGCCTCCGATCTGGCCCGACGTCACGGAACATATTCACGGTGTACTGAACGTCGCCCCGCGACTGGGGATCATTTTCCTCGGGGCACTGGTGATCTCGGGGCTTGGGCTGGTGGACGATATCCGGCAGCTTTCGCCCTGGACGCGCTTGATCGCGCAAACGATCGTCGCGCTGGGGCTGGTCTGCTTCGGCATCAGCGCCACCCTCTTCATTGAAAGCCAGCTCCTCAAGACGATTATTACCGTCCTGTGGGTCGTGGGGCTGGTGAACGCCTTCAATCTGCTCGACAACATGGATGGGCTGACCGCCGGGGTGGGCGCGATCATCGCGTTCTTCTTCTGCATTGTGGCGGTGCAGATGGGGCATCTGTTCATCGCTGCATTCCTCTGCTGCCTGATCGGCGGCCTCGGAGGGTTCCTGATTTACAACTTCCCCCCCGCTTCGATCTTTTTCGGGGACAGCGGCGCCACGATGCTGGGGTATCTGCTGGCGGTGCTCACGCTCGAATCCACCTTCTACCAGCATGCGTCTCAGCCGACGCAGAGGTATTTCCCGATCATCATGCCGCTCCTGATGTTCGCCATGCCGCTATTCGACACGATCACGGTGGTATGGATTCGGTTGCGCGCAGGACGCTCTCCCTTCCAAGGGGACACGAACCACTTCTCGCATCGGCTCGTCGCGCTGGGGATGTCGCGCCGGCAGGCGGTGCTGGCGATTTACCTGGTCACGGCCACCGTTTGCATGGGGGCCACGATCCTCTACTATGCCAGTTCGGCCGCGCTCTTCGTGGTGTTCGTGCAGTCGCTCGCCATCTTCACTATCATTGGGATACTGGAACGTGCCCGGCCGGACAAAGCCACACGCCCATAACAAGGAGGCGCCGCCGCCCAGCGCGCCGGAAGCCGTCGCGCATCTGCTGGGGGCGCGGCTGCGTCAGGTCTCCTTCGGGCTGGTGCTGCTTGGCGCGGGAGTCGGCCCCCTCGCCCCCACGCTGGAATCCACCCTTTCGCTCCGCCTGATCGCGGAGTTCTTCTTCATTCTGGCCGGAGCGCTGTGGCTGGCCTCTCAGGCGCTCGACGGGCGGCTGCGGCTTGTCACCGGCCGAGTCGGCGTCGGGCTGATCTTCCTTGTCGGCGCCCTCCTGTGCGCCACGGTGAATGCCGTCTACACGTACCCCGCCCTGCTCACCCTCCTGTCATGGCTTTCGGCGGTCATCGCTTTCCTCGTCGTCCTGAATGAGTGCCAGTCGCGCGACCGGCGGCTGATGCTCTTCCTGACCCTGGCGGCGGGCGTGTTTATCACCTCGCTGCACGGGCTGCACCAGCTTTTCGTGGAACTGCCCGGCGCGCGGCAGGCGTTCTCCCTGAGCCAGGCGACCGTGCTCAAGCAGTTGAATATTCCCGCCGACATGGCGCAGGACTTCGCCGGCCGGCTGGACAAGGACAGGATTTTCAGCACCTTTCTGATCGCCAACTCCTTCGCCGGATTCCTCGTGCTCATGATCCCGGCGTTGCTGGGGTATCTTGCGGACGGCTGGCGGCGCATGAACCCGCGGCAGACCGTCCTGACGGCCATTCTCCTGTTGCCGATTCTCATCGCATTCGCCGCCACCGGCTCCAAGGGAGGGGCGGTGGCGCTGGGGGTGGGGCTGGTGGTGTTCACGATCTGGGCGTTCGGCGATTTCATCCTTCGCCGCCGAATGCAGTTCGCCTGCGCGGCCATCGCCATCCTGGTGGTGCTGGGGATCGCGCAGTTGTCGGGGCTGCTGCCGCGGCCGAGCGAGTACGCCGGCTCGTCATCGGTCCGCTACGGGTACTGGCGCGCCGCCGTCCAGATTTTCAGGGCGCATCCGGCCGTCGGCGTCGGATTGGACAACTTCGCGGACCAGTATGCGGCGGCGAAACGGCCCGAGGACCAGGAGGTCCGGCGCACCCACAACGACTACCTCCAACTCCTGGCCGAGGGCGGGGTGCTCCTGCTCGCCGCCTATGCCTGCTTCCTCGTGCTGTACTGGAGGCGGGTGGCGCGACGAAGGGCGGAATTGATCCGTCCCGCCGATCCGCTCTCGACCGGGGTGGGCGCGTATCTCGCGGGGGTCATTCCGCTGGGGGCGGGTATCTTTGTGCTGGAAATGCTCTGCGGCGGCACCCTGCAGAGCATGAGCGGCTTCTGGGGATGGTACTGGCCCATGGCGCTCTGGTTCGCGTGGACCATCTTCATGGCGGTGTGCTTCATGGACCGGAGCGATTACGCGCTGGGGCGCTCGTCGCGCGCAACCATCGGCATCGCGTGCGGACTGATCGCCTTCTTCATCCACAGTCTGGGGGACTTTGACCACTTCGTGCCCGGAACGCTGTTGACGGCGTGGCTGCTAATGGCGCTGCTGCTGGCCGCGCGCCAAAGCGAGGAGACAGGCGGCAGCCCGGCGGTCGAGCGCCGACTGAACCCGCTCGCGCGCCTCGCCTGCGTCCTCCTGCCGTCGGCGCTGGCGCTGATGCTTCTGTACGGCTTTGTCACCGGGGTGATTGAGTCCGGTCTGCTGGTGGAATCGGCGCGCGATTTCACATCCGAGCGCTCGCTGGAGCAGCGACGTCACGACCTGGAGACGGCCTCTGCGCGGAACCCCTGGGACGCTCATACGCAGGCGCTCCTGTCGGACGTCGTCGCGCTGATGTGGAGCCGGGGACAAGCCAACACCGCGGAGGGAGACTCGACCCTGTCCAAGGCCATCGTCCACGCGCAGGAGGCGGCGAACCTCGACCCGGCGCGGTCGGAGTACTACAAGCGGCTGGGCCGATTGTACGAGGCGCGCTGGCTGCAGAAGCGGGACGCGGAGGACTTCCGCCGCGCGCTGGTGGCGTTCGCCAAGGCGGAGGAGCTTTTCCCGAGCAACCCGGAGACTGCGCTCGACCGCGCGCGACTATTCGACGAAACCGGCCAATACGAACTGGCGCAGGGAAAATACCTCAGCGCCCTAGCGCTCAGTAAGACGCTGCAGTATCACGCCACACGCAGATTCACTGAGGGCCAAACGAAGGAACTTGGGTTGCGTATCAACCAGCTCATGTCCGCCAACACCGCCCATACCTCTCCCCCGCCGCTTTCCTTCAAGAGCGCGCGCCTGCGCGGGTGGCCGGGGATGGAGTAATGGGCAATGGTCATTTGTCAATTGTCAATGAACGGAAACATCCACCCCGTCCGAAGCCGCCGAGCCGCCGTGATACTTGCCGTTCGTTGACAATCGACCGATGCCCATTGACTGTTGGCTGTTCATCTGGTTCCTCGTAGCGCAGCGAACCCCCCTTGCTCTATAATGAGCGCGACATGATTTCGACGTCCAAGAACGAACGGCTGCTCAACCTCGTCTCCTTCCTGCTGAAGGCGCGCCAGCCCGTCTCGTTGACACACATCCGCACGTCGGTCAACGGGTACGACGACCCGGAGGCGGCGGCCGGGGTGGTGGAACGGCGCTTCGAGCGCGACAAGGCCGCCCTGCGCGAGTTGGGGGTGCCGCTGAAATACGTCGGCGACGAGGAGGCCGGGCCGGAGGGGCCGGGCTACCTGATTGCGCGCGACGCCTACTTTCTTCCGCACGTCCAACTCACCCCCGCCGAGGCCGCGCTGCTGGCCGGAGCCGGGCAGTTTGCCCTGGCCGGCGCGGCCGGGCCGGTGAGCGAGGCCATTACTTCGGCCATCCGCAAGCTCCAATTCGACTCGCCGATTCCAGGCGACATCCGCGAGACGGCAGAGGAGCGGCTGCTCTTCCACCGGCGCGCGGCCGGGGCGGACTCCCAGGAACAGCGGAACCTGGAGGAGCTGACCGCCGCCCTGCTGAACCGGCGCGCGGTCTCTTTCGCTTACTACGGCATCGGCGCGGATCGCGTTCAGCGCCGCCAGGTGGAACCGTATGGCATCGGCTTTTCCGACGGGCACTGGTACCTCGTCGGGCACGACCGTGGCCGCGGTGAAATCCGCATCTTCCGCACCGACCGCATCCGCAAGGGCATCAAGCGCCTGCATCTGGACAGCACCCGTCCGGAATTCGACGTGCCAGGCGATTTCCGCGTTCAGGACTACGTGGGCGTCCCCCCGTGGTTGTTCGGCAAGGCGCGGCGCATTATGGTGAAAATCCGGTTCGACGAGACGGTGGCGTTCATGGTCCGAATGCACCCGGCACCGGACGACCGCTGGACGACGCAGGGGGACGCGGCCATCCTCACGCGGCAGGCGACGCACCTCGCCGCCCTGTTGCACTGGGTGCTCGGCTTCGGCCATCACGCCCAGGTGCTGGAGCCGCCGGAGTTCCGCGCGCAGGTCATCAAGGCGCTGCGCGCGACGGCGCGGCTGCATGCGGAAGGAGGTCCAGTGTGACCCTTCTTCCCGACCGCCTCAACCGCATCCTCACGATGATCCCCACCCTGCAGCGGCATCAGGGAATCCGCGTGCAGGAACTGGCGCAACTCCTCGGCACGGACCCGCAGACCATCCTGGCCGACCTCGACGCGGTGCTCCTGTGCGGCGTCCCCCCCTACCTGCCGAACGATTACATCGGGGTGGTTCTGGAGGGAGACCGTATCTACGTTTCCTTCGCCGAGCATTTCAAGCGCCCGGTGAACCTGACGTTCGAGGAGGCGTTGAGCCTGGGCCTGTCGCTCCGACGCCTTCCGCTGCCGAAGGAGCGGCGCGCGGCGGCCGAGGATCTGCGGCGCAAGCTGCTGGCGCTGCTGCCCGGCCCCGCCCGCCGGATGTGGCGCGAGGCGGGCCGGCAGGTGGATGTGGGCCGGTTCCACAAGGAAGTTGAGGACCGGATCGCGCTGCTGCGGCAGGCCATCGAGGAGCGACGCGAGACGCGCATTGAGTACTACACCGCCAGCCGCGACGAGATGACTGTCCGGGGCCTGCGCCCCTACGGACTCGTGGAACACAACGGGGACTGGTACGTCGTCGGGCACTGTCTTTTGCGCGACCGCGAGCTCCCCTTCCGCGTGGACCGCATCCGGAAGCTCACGCTCTGCGCCGAACGCTTCGAGCGACCGAAGGACTTTGCGATTGAGAAATACCGACGTCCGCAGATGTACTTCCCGACTTTCCGGGACATGCGGGTGAAGCTGAAAATCGCGCCTGAACTGGCGCGCTGGGTGGCCGACGAGCACCCCGCCGGCAAGATGCGCCGGCTGGCTGACGGCAGCCTGATTCTCAACCTGCCGGTCAGCCAGCCGCAATGGATCATCTCCTGGGTGACGGCGCACGCAGGCCACGTGGAGTTGCTGGCCCCGTTGGCGCTGCGGCGGCAGATTGCGGAGTCCTGCGCGCGCGCTCTGGCAGGCTATGCGCCCCATCACAATGCTTGATTCCATGCTTTAGGAGAGGTCGAGCAACCCTATGAACACAACGCAGTCCCAACTGCTGAGCGGCAACGAGGCGATGGCGCTGGCGGCGCGCCACGCGGGAGTCGCCCTGGGCGCGGGATATCCCGGCACCCCATCCACCGAGATCCTGGAGCGCTTTTCCGAACTCGGGGGGCATGCGCAGTGGTCCCCCAACGAAAAGGTGGCGTTGGAAGTCGCCATCGGCGCGGCGTTTGGCGGAGCGCGCGCGTTGTGCACGATGAAGCACGTCGGTCTCAACGTCGCCGCCGACCCGCTCTTCACCGCCGCCTACACCGGCGTCAGTGGCGCGCTGGTGATCGTCACCGCGGACGACCCCGGCCTATCCTCCAGCCAGAATGAGCAGGACAACCGCCACTACGCGCGTGCGGCCGGCGTGCCGATGCTGGAGCCTTCCGACAGCCAGGAGGCGTACGACTTCCTGCTAGCGGCCTTGGCGATCTCCTCCGAGCACAAGATGCCGGTACTCCTGCGCCCGACAACGCGCGTCTGCCACAGCAAGAGCATCGTGCGCCCCGCGTGCGACCTGCCCGCCCCGCCCCCCGCGAACTTCGTGCGCGACGTGCAGGGGCGCGTGATGATTCCAGCCTACGCCCGGATGGCCCACATGCGGCTGCGCGAGAAGCTGGAGCGGCTGGCGACGTGGAGCGGGACGTCACCACTCAACCGCGTCCTGCCCGGCGACAAGTCGCTGGGCATCATCACCAGCGGCATCTCCTTTGAGCACGCGCGCGAGGCGGCGCCGCAGGCCGCCATCCTCAAGCTCGGCCTGACCTGGCCGCTGCCGATGGAAAAGATTCGCCGGTTCGCCGAGAGTGTCGCCCGCTGCATCGTGATCGAGGAGGGAGACCCGGTGCTGTACGAGAGCATCCGGGCCGCGGCCATCCGGGTGGAAGGGATGCCGCCGATGTTCCACTTCGGCGAACTGAACGTGGCGCGCGTACGGCGCATTCTGGCCGGCGACATTTCGCCGGAGCCGGTCCCGCCGCGCGGCAAGCCCCCGCAACTCTGCCCCGGTTGCCCGCACCGGTATGTCTTCGAACTCCTGCAAAGGCTCGATTGCATCGTCGCCGGGGACATCGGCTGCTATACGCTGGGGGTGCTGCCCCCCTTCCAGGCGATGGACAGTTGCGTCTGCATGGGGGCGAGCATCGGCGTCGGGCTGGGGCTGCGGCACGTGCTGCCGGAGGCGCAGGCGCGGCGCGTGGTCAGCGTGGTGGGAGACAGCACCTTCATCCACAGCGGCATCACGGGCCTGGTGGAGATGGTGTATAACCCGCCGCCGACAGGACACGTGGTCATCGTCCTGGACAACGGAACGACCGCGATGACCGGGCTCCAGGAACACCCCGGAACGGGACGGTCGCTGGACCACGGACCCGCGCACCGGGTAGTCATTGAGGAGTTGGCGCGGGCGATCGGGGTCGAGCAGGTTCACGTGCTGGATCCCGGGCGCGAGCCCGCGGCGTTTGACCGGCTCGTCCGGGAATCGCTTGCGGCAAAGGCCACGACGCTCATCGTGGCGCGGCGGCCCTGCATTCTGTCAGCGAAAAAGATTCGGGAGCACGAGGCGGCGCGGACTGATCCCAAATAGAATCAACCACTGATGAACACTGATAGGCACTGATGAGGAAACTGCGAATGCGAAGAGCCTTGTGCAGTACGGCCGGGAGTGGTGAACTGGTGTGCGAGATAGCGCGGAGTTCCGAACATGCCCAATAATCCAGTGGTCAACATCGTCATCGCCGGGCTGGGAGGCCAGGGGGTCATCACCGCCTCGGATATCCTTGCCGACGCCGCGTTCCGGGCGGGGCTGGATGTCAAGAAGAGCGAGATTCACGGGATGAGCCAGCGCGGCGGCTCTGTCGCCAGCGACGTGCGCATCGGGCAGAAAGTACTCAGCCCGATGGTCCCGCCCGGCGAGGCGGATTTTCTGGTGGTCCTCTCGCCGGATCAGGTGGAGCCGAACCGGCATCAGCTCAAGCCCGGCGGGATGCTGATCGCGCCGGAGATGGTGGACGAACGCGCGCTGCAGAACAAGCGCAGCCTGAACGTGGCGCTGCTGGGCATCCTCAGCGCGCGCCTGCCCATGGTGCCGGAGGCGCGGTGGATCGAGTCGCTGAAGGCGAGTCTGCCGGAGAAGATAATCGAGGTGAACTTGCAGGCGTTTGAAATGGGCCGGCAGACAGAGCCCAAGAAGATGCCACCCGCAGGTTAATGATTCCTATCTCTTGACCTCAAGCACGATGTTCAGTTCATGCTCGCTCCGGCCCGCTTCGGCGCGGACGAGCAGCTGGAGTCGCATTTCCTTGAAGAAGCAGGCGGACTCCTGCCCTTCGCGGCAGTAGTACACCCACAGGTCTGCTGTCGCTGTGGCCTCGCCCGCCGCAACCTCGATGGGAACCGCCAGCGGGAAGGTGGGCTTGTCGAACTGCTTGCTTGATGCCGCGTTGTCCAATCGCAGAACTTTTCCGTCCAGCCGCAGCATCACCTTGGTGGGCGCTTCCTCATTGACTTTGTACCCCTTCGGCAGTTTCACCGAGATGATGAGCTTGCCCGAGCCGGTCCCGACGCCGGCGGGGGCCAGGGTCGTCATGTTTCGGGGCGGCGGCGGAAGCGGCTCGTTCTTGAGTTGGAGCGTGGTGACTGTTGACACGCTGGGCGGCGCAGCCGTACCCGTTCCGCCGGGAGGCCCCATCTTGTGCGCCAGGAGCGCGGCAAGAACGGCAAGGCAAGCCGCCGCCAGAAGGATAAGCGCGACCTTGACCTGGGGCTTCATCCGCACGCTACTCGGTCAACTCGTACTGAGACGCCTTCTTCGAGCGGTCAATGCGCAGTTTTCCCTCGCGCGCAAGCCAGCCCAGCGCCTGGTGCGTCTCCGCCGCGTCCGCGCCGATCTTCTTCTGGATCTGCGTCGCGGTCGCGGGACCGCTCCCTTTGAGACACTGCCACACGAGCCCTGCCGTTGCGCCGATTTTCTCGCTCATCTCAACACCCTCCATCCTGCAAATGCCCCACGGGTCACCCGATCACTGCAATGGGACCGTACATTCCCCTCCGGGCCACAATGACGCATCAAACCTAACAGAGCGGTTCTCCTTAATCAAGCGGTTATCGCCGTTGCCGCCGCAACCTCGCTCTGCCGTTCGCGGCGCTCCTGGCGTCCATGGCGGTTGGCGTCCGGAGGCATTTGCGCTGTGGACGTGGAACCGTCATCCGTTGTAGGGGCGTAGCATGCTACGCCCCTACCTGTGGCCACAACGCAGATGCCTCGCCCGCCGCGTTGCTTGACAACGACTGCGCAGAGGCGGGATAATACGGCCCCAGTGGAGGAGGTCGTCAACCGGCAACCGCCCCGAAGGTCTCTCCTGTGCCGGAAGTTCCAAGCTCACAATACCCGCTGACTCTTTGCGGAATTTGACGAGGTCGGCATGATCAGGGCTTACAAACTGGAGCAGGGACATGTGGTGGAGACGAGCGAAGCCTCCGCCCCGATCCTCCTTGTGGTGGACCCCACCGCCGAGGAGAAGGCTCAACTCATCAGCCAGCACCAGATTGACGAGCACAACCTGACGTCTGCGCTGGACCCGAACGAGTTGCCGCGCGTCGAACTGGACGGCAGCCATTTGGTCACCATCTTCAAGCACCCCAAGAACTACTCCGTCAACGACAACTTCGTCTTCCGCACGAATTCCGTTGCGATGTTCCTCTTCAAAGACAAGTTGATCGTCGTTGCGCCGCCGGAGTTTCCTTCCTTCGAGGGGCGCGCGTTTGCCAAGGTGGCGAGCTTGCAGACGCTCTTTCTGCGCGTCCTCTCCCTGTGCGTCTCGCACTTTGTCTCGCACCTTCAGATCATCAACGACATCGCCAACGAACTCGAAGCAAAGCTGATGACGGCGATGGAGAACCGCAGCTTGATGCTGATGTTCACCATCGAGAAGAGCCTGGTCTATTACGTCAACGCCATCAGCGCCAACGGACGCGTGATCGATCGGCTTAAGACCAATGCCAAGAATAGCGAGACGGTGGGATTGACGCCTGATATGGTGGAGTTTGTGGACGACCTGGCCATCGAGAACGCGCAGTGTCACGAGCAGGCGCAGGTGTACGCCAATGTCTTCACGGGGCTGATGGACGCGCGCGCCAGCGTTGTGAGCAACAACTTGAATGTGCTGATGAAACGGCTGACCGTCATCAACGTCGTCTTCATGCCGCTGAACGTGCTGGCCGGCGTGGGCGGGATGTCGGAGTTCTCGATGATGACGGAGGGACACGTCCCGTGGCCCGTCGCCTACGCCGTGTTCATGCTTGGCCTGGGCGTCATCGGCGCCGCCACGTACTTTGTCCTGCGCTCGCTGGAGAAACGGTCGTTCGGCGGGTGAGCCTCTCGGCGGCAGTCCGCGGAAACCGGCCGGCGGCTACTTCCGACGCCGCAACGCGGCGACCCCTTCCGGCCAGATGAACGCCCCGGCGGCAACCAGCATCATCCCGATTCCAAAGCCCAGGGAGAGTCTGGACTTTGGCGGGGCAAAGGCGACAAAAGCGCCTGCCGCGAACACCGTCCCCGCCAGAAGGCGCGAGAACCATTTTGATAAGACGACGCTTCCGGCGGGTCTGGGCACGTGTTCGTCCCTTTGTCATTAGCGCTCTGGGACCCCTTCGACAGGCTCCCTTCGACTGCGCTCAAGGCAAGCAGGGCAGGCAGCGCACTCCACCCCAAGTCCTGCGTTAAAGCATTTCGCTCGCCCCGGCATTGGCCGCCCTGGGCGAGCGAAATGGCGCAGATGGCGCCCCTGCGGAGAATCGAACTCCGGTTTTAAGATTGAGAATCTTACGTCCTAACCGCTGGACGACAGGGGCGGTTGATGTCCAAGGCCCATTTTTACCCGATTCGCGAAAAGCTGTCAAGCGAGGTTGCCGCTGTGAGACGCCACCGCTATGGGTCGGGAACCGCCATCCGATGTAGGGGCGTAGCATGCTACGCCCCTACCATTCTGCACTCCGCCTGCCCCCCCCCCCGGAAATGTCCTTTCTCCTTACGCCGCTTGACTTCACAATTATCTTGACTATCCCGGAAACGCTGTCTATAATTATCGGCAGTATTAGGCCCGGCCTGTCATATGGCCGCAGTTCAGAGCACGAGAGCGCTGCAAAGGGTAGTGCGTGCACAGGTGGATGAAAGGCGTTTCTTCTTCATGGTGAAGCGGAAATGCCCAGTTGTCGGCGTAAACCGTGGATCTAAGTCGTTCCCCGGCTGCCCACAGGCAGAGATGGTGTCAGGGTTGGCGCCATGCTCCCTCTCTGCGAATCCCTTCCGTCCCCCTTGCACCAGTGCCCCCGCAGACATTCTCTCGACTGAGCGCAAACCGGCGCGGCCTAATCGCCGGTACGGCGGATGATGCTCTCGGAATCCATGGGAGGCCGCTGTGGCTTCCCGACGGGAGGTAGTCGCGCCGAGGCATTGCACTTGGAGGCGATCTCACATGGCTCAAGGTAAGGTGAAGTGGTTCAGCGATCAGAAGGGTTTTGGCTTCATCACTCCGGACGACGGCTCTCCGGACGTCTTTGTGCATCATTCGGCGATCGTCGGCAGCGGCTTCAAGAGCCTCGCTGAGAACGACGTCGTCACGTTCGAGGTCGAAGCCGGCCAGAAGGGCCCGCGCGCCAAGAACGTCAGCAAAGTCAGCTGACGATCAACCGACCTTAGCCTTCCGGGCGCTGTGGTGTGAAGGGACACGACAGCGCCCGGTGCTTTTAACTAAAGCACCTTGCGAAGGTTTGTCTAATCCTTCGCAAGGTTAGTTGGCAGACGAAGAACCTTGCGAAGGACTCAACGAGCCTTCGCAAGGTCTGTTGATGGATGAACTCCGGCCCCTGCGCACCCGCGAAAATTCGCGCGGAATTCCGGGAAACACGGGTTTCTTATGTTGACGGCACCGCCGGGGGATGGTAAGAGATTGCCATGGCAAGGCCCCGGCGGGCCGGCAACAAGGAAGGGGAAATAGGTCGCGTGTCACCAGATACCCCCGGATACCCGGAATATCAAGGAAATGGGAACCACTTCATGAAGGTTGATGGCCCGATTTATACGACGCTTCTGGAATCGGCGGAACGGCAGAAGCATCCGTACGACGCAAAACAACAGCAGGTGATGCGCGATACGGTAGAGGAACTTGCCAAAGGTTCCACCTCGGCTGCTCGGCCGGGGATGTTACTCGGGCGAATCCAAAGCGGCAAAACCAAAACTTTTCTGGGCATCATCGCGCTAGCCGCCGACAACGGCTACGACCTGATCATCGTTCTCACCAAGGGAACGAAGGCATTGACCGAGCAGACGCTTGAACGGCTCAAGCAGTCCTACGCCGACTCGATCAACGACGATTTGCTTCGCGTGTTCGACATCATGGCGTTCCCGTCAAAACTGACGAAGGACGAACAGAAACGCCCAATTATCATCATTGCAAAGAAGCAGGCGAGAAATCTCGAACGGCTTGATACCCTACTCTTTGAAACCTATTCACACCTCGGCGAACGCAAGACACTGTTCATCGATGATGAGGCCGATTTTGCGTCCATTGGGTTCAAGAAGAAAGATGAAGAGGGATTCGCCGAGTTGCAGAAGATCATGTCGCAGATCGATAAGCTGCGCTCAAAGCTGAAACACTCCAGCTTCCTTCAAGTCACAGCAACGCCATACTCGCTCTATCTCCAACCGCGTGATACAGTCAATAAAAACGGAGAATTGTACCAGCCAATTCGTCCGTCGTTCACCCAGCTCGTTCCAACGCACAGCGCATACGTGGGCGGCGACTTTTACTTTGAACACGGGGATGATCCGAAGCATGTTGGATCGTATGTCTATGTACCCGTTGATCTGGACGAACTGGAGATACTTGAGGGCGAGGATCGCAGACGGTTCAAGATCGAAGAAGCGCTGACCAGTCCGAAGATTCAGTCGCTTCGCCGCGCCATCGTCAGCTTTGCGATTGGCGGCACGATCAGGCGACTACAGTCCAAATTGGCGAAGCAGCCGGTGGGTCGGTATAGCTTTGTCATTCACACCAAAGCGGGTCGAGCCACCCATGCGTGGCAGGTCACCGTTTCCGAAGTGCTGGTCGAGAAGTTGATCGAGGCCGCTGAAAACGGATCGGAGATATTTAAGAGTCTCGCCAAGGCGGCATACGACGACTTCGCTCCCTCCATTGGCGCTACTGGCGGAGTGCTACCGCCCTTCCACGATGTTCTGGACGCTGCGATCAGCAATGTTGCCAAAATCCAAATCGAAAAAGTGAATAGTGATACCGATGTACGGGCGCTTCTCGACGCCAACGGGCAACTCGAACTGCGAAATGCCCTCAACATCTTCATTGGCGGCTCAATTCTCGACCGGGGACTCACGATCGATAGCCTGATCGGGTTTTACTATGGTCGCCGTGCCAATCGCTTCCAGCAGGACACGGTACTACAGCATCACCGAATGTACGGTGCCCGTCCGATTGCGGACATGGCGGTGACGCGCTTCTACACGACCCAATCGCTCTACGATACGCTTCGCACAATCCATGATTTCGACGCCACGCTGCGCGGATCCATTGGGTCCGGGGACGGTCAGCCAATTGCATTCATTCGCAAGCAGGGTCAACAGATCATTCCCTGCTCCCCCAATAAGATCCTTGCTTCCGACGTGACATCGCTCCGATCTGGGAAGAGGCTCCTGCCTGTCGGCTTTCAGACCAAGTACAAAACCCATGCGATGCCAACGCTCAAGAAACTGGACGCATTGATCGACAGCTTAGTGAAGAGCGAGGTCAATGCGCCCGCCGTCCTAATCAACCTCTTGCAGGCGGGGGAGATTCTGGACATGGCAATTGAGATCATCGACAAGGATGCAAGCGAAATGGGGTTCAATTTGGATGCCGTGAAGGCCAGCCTTCGATACGTCTGCCACCAGAATCCTGATGAAAAGCTGCGCGAGAAGATGTACTTGCTGGTTCGAAAAGATCGAGCCAATGTGCGCCAGCGCGAAAGCGGTCGTTTTTTCGATGCGCCAGATACGTCCCACATTGAGGGCGCGATCGCCAAGGGCACGGCGGTCAACTTACCGATGCTCATGTTGTTCCGCCAGAAAGGTTCGGAGGAGCAGGGTTGGCGTGGATGTCCGTTCTATTGGCCGGTTGTCTATATGCCGCAGCAGATGGGAACGGTGATCTTTGCGAACGATGTAAATGATTTCGACGAGGACGAGATCGTGCCTGCCGGCGATTGAACTGTTCAAGTTGGACCAGCATGAGCGATGTGACCGCGCCCAACACACCAAGATACGTCTCGGAGACGTCTGGGGGAGATGTCCAGGGTCACATCTTCATTTGTCATTTGGCCACGAGGCGCTGCCGCGCCCTGTTATCGGCCGGCTTCCTACGCCGTACGCGCGCAAGGGCTTTCGGATTTGCCGTTTGGCCGTTTGATTCGTCATTCGTGCTTCGTCATTAGGGCTTCTCCCCCCTCCCTGTCATATTGACAGCCACACCCCCCGCCTGAGCGTTGCCGCTGCCATTCTGACAACCTGCGCCTCGCTTGCTGCATACCTTATCTACTGTCACCGGTGCGGGTTACGCTTCGGGGCGCTTCGGCATAAGGTTTGCGAATGTCTTGAGCAAGCCCGCCTCCGGCGGGCAAGCCTCCGTTCCAGGCGGAGCGGGCGCTGTTGTACGTCGAATGCGCGATTGAATCTGCAGTTTCTGTGAGTCACACGCAATTGGAGGGATCGTAATGGCGAAGAAGTTGGCCTTCAATGAGGACGCGCGGGACGCTTTGCGCCGCGGCGTGGAGAAACTGACCGCCGCCGTCAAGGTGACCCTCGGGCCCAAGGGCCGCAATGCCGTGCTGGACAAGAGTTGGGGCAGCCCCACGATCACCAAGGACGGCGTCTCCGTCGCCGAGGAGATCGAGCTGGCCGATCCGAACGAGAACATGGGGGCGCAACTGGTGAAGGAGGCCGCTTCCAAGACCAGCGACGTCGCCGGCGACGGCACGACGACCGCCACGGTCCTGGCCGAGGCGATCTACATGGAGGGACTGAAGAATGTGACCGCCGGGGCCGATCCGATGGCCCTTCAGCGCGGGATGCAGGCCGCCTGCGACGCGGTCGTGGCCGAGTTGAAGAAGATGGCCCGCCCGATCAAGCAGAAGAGCGAGATCGCCCAGATCGGCACCATCGCCGCCAACGGCGAAACCGAAGTCGGCGAGATGATCGCCGAGGCGATGGAGAAGGTGGGCAAGGACGGCGTCATCGAGGTCGAGGAAGGCAAGGGCACCGACACGACCGTGGAAGTCGTCGAGGGGATGCAGTTCGACCGCGGCTATCTCAGCCCGCACTTCGTCACGAACCAGGAAGAGATGAGCGCCGAACTGGAGAAGCCGTACATCCTCATCTACGAAGACAAGATCAGCTCCGTCAAGGACATCGTGCCGCTCATGGAGCAGTGCGTAAAGGAAAATCGGACGCTGTTGATTATCGCCGAGGATATTGAAGGAGAGGCGCTGGCCACCCTGGTGGTCAACAAGCTTCGCGGCACGCTGCGCTGCTGCGCGGTGAAGGCCCCGGGCTACGGCGACCGCCGCAAGGCCATGATGGAGGATATCGCCCTGCTCACCGGCGGGCGCCCCATCTTCAAGGACCTGGGGATCAAGCTGGAGAGCGTCACCACCGCCGATCTGGGCCGCGCGGAGAAGGTCACCATTGATGCCGAGAACACGACGATCCTCAAGGGCGCGGGCAACCGCAGCGCGGTGAACGGCCGCGTCGAGCAGATTCGCCGTGAGATCGAGGCGACCACCAGCGACTACGACCGCGAGAAGCTCCAGGAACGCCTGGCCAAACTGGCCGGCGGCGTGGCGCAGATCAACGTCGGGGCGGCGACCGAGACCGAGATGAAGGAGAAGAAGGCCCGCGTGGAAGACGCATTGCATGCCACACGCGCCGCGGTCGAGGAAGGGATTGTCGCCGGCGGCGGCGTGGCACTGCTGCGGGCCGGCCGCGCGCTGAACCATCTCAAGGCGACCGGTGACGAGGCGGTCGGCGTCGGCATCGTTCGCCGGGCGCTCCCCGTCCCCTGCGCGAGCATCGCCGACAACGCCGGAGTCGAAGGCGCCGTTGTGGTCAAGAAGATCCTCGCCTCCAAGGAGGAGTCGTACGGCTACGACGCCGACAAGGACAAGTACTGCGACATGATCGCCGCGGGGATCGTGGACCCGATGAAGGTCACCCGCAGCGCGCTGCAGAACGCCGTCAGCGTCGCCGGGCTGCTGCTAACGACCGGCTGCATGGTCAGCGACATCCCCGAGAAGAAGGAAGCCCCGGCCGGCGGTCATGGCGGAATGGGCGGCGGCATGGGCGGGATGGGTGGCATGGGCGGCATGGGTGGCATGGGCGGTATGGGCGGAATGGGTGGCATGGGAATGGGCATGTAAGCCCGCTGCGAAACGAACCCAATTTGGCATAAGCCAAGTATTCATTACCAGTTACAGGAGGTCTGACCAATGAACGTGCGTCCCCTCGATGATCGAATCGTGGTCGAGCCGGTGGAAGCTGAAACCAAGACGGCCGGCGGCATCGTGCTGCCCGACACCGCCAAGGAAAAGCCGCAGAAGGGCAAAGTGGTCGCCATCGGCGAAGGCAAGCTGCTGGATGACGGCAAGCGCGCCCCGATGAGCGTCAAGAAAGGCGACCTGGTCCTCTACGCCCGCTACGGTGGCACGGAGATCAAGGTTGATGGGAAGGAACTCCTCATCATGCGGGAGTCCGACGTCCTGGCCAAGGTCGAATAATGACGCCGCCGGAGTCACGAAGTTCCGCGGCTCGAAAGGTATAAGGAGAGATCAATGGCGGCCAAGCAACTGATGTACGGAGAGGACGCCCGGAAGAAGCTGCTCAAGGGGGTCCACCAGATGGCCGAGACCGTCAAGGTGACTTTGGGGCCGACCGGCCACAACGTCATCTTCGAGCGGTCGTACGGCTCGCCCCGCGTGACGAAGGACGGCGTCACCGTGGCCAAGGAAGTGGAGTTGAAGGACCCGTTCGAGAACATGGGCGCGAAGCTCATCAAGGAAGTGGCCTCGCGGACCAGCGACAAGGCGGGCGACGGCACCACCACCGCCACCATCCTGGCCGAGGCGATCGTGGAGGAAGGGTTCAAGCTGGTCGCCGCCGGCATGAACCCCATGTCGCTCAAGCGCGGCGTGGACAAAGCCGTGATCGTGGCCGTGGAAGCGCTGGACAAGCTCAGCCGCCCGGTCAAGGGAGCGGATGACATCGCCAAAGTCGGCGCCATCTCCGCCAACAACGACGCGACCATCGGCCAGTTGCTGGCCGACGCCATGGACAAGGTCGGCAAGGACGGCGTCATCACCATTGAGGAAAGCAAGGGGATCGAGACCGAAGTGGACGTGGTCGAAGGGCTGCAATTCGACCGCGGCTTCATCAGCCCCTACTTCATGAACAAGCCCGCCACGCGCGAGTGCGTGCTGGAGGATTGCCTCATCCTCATTCACGAAAAGAAGCTCAGCAACCTGCGCGAGTTGGTCCCGCTCCTGGAGAAGGTCGCCACCGGCGGCAAGCCGCTGCTGATCATCGCCGAGGACGTCGAGAGCGAGGCGCTGGCGGCGCTGGTAATCAACCGGCTGCGCGGCGTGCTGAACATCTGCGCGGTCAAGGCGCCGGGCTTCGGCGACCGCCGCAAGGCCATGCTGCAGGACATCGCCATCGTGACCGGCGGCCAGTTCATCAGCGAGGAACTGGGCCTCAAGCTGGAGAACGTGGAGTTGAGCGACCTGGGCAAGGCGGGCAAGGTGAGCGTGGACAAGGACAACACCACCGTCATCCAGGGCGCCGGCAAGAAGTCGGCCATCCAGGACCGCATCAGCCAGATCCGCAAGCAGATTGACACCACGACGAGCGACTACGACCGCGAGAAGCTCCAGGAGCGCCTGGCGAAGCTTTCCGGCGGCGTGGCGATCGTCCGCGTGGGCGCGGCAACCGAGGCGTCCATGCTTGAGAAGAAGGCGCGCGTGGAAGACGCTCTTCACGCCACGCGAGCGGCCGTCCAGGAAGGGATCATCCCCGGCGGCGGCGTCGCCTACCTGCGCGTACAGGCAGCGGTGGACGAGCTTCGCGGCAAGCTGCGCGGCGACGAAAAGGCGGGCGCCGACATCATCCACAGCGCCCTCGAAGCGCCGATCCGCCAGTTGGCCGACAACAGCGGCGTGGACGGCTCCGTCATCGCCAGCGAAGTCAAAGAGATGACCGGTTCCATGGGCTTCAACGCCGCGACCGGCGAGTACGTGGACATGATCAAGGCCGGCATCATTGACCCGACCAAGGTCGCCAAGCAGGCCCTGGCCAACGCCGCAAGCCTGGCCGGGCTGCTCCTGACGACCGAGACGATCGTCACCGAAATCAAGACCGATGAAGATAAGGAAGCCGCTCCTGCCGAAGGAGTTGTGCGGTAAGCAGTTGTCGAGGTTTACGCAGGACGGCCAGCATCCGAAGTCGGGTGCTGGCCGTTCGTGCTTAGTGGAACGCGCCTTGCCGCCCACCCTGGAAAGGCAGGACATACCAGCCCAGGGCAACGCCCTGGGCTGGTATGTATCGCCCCTTCGGGGCTGTTGCGGAAGCAGAGGCAAGTCGCTTTGTTGCCGGATTTGGGCAGGGATGATATCATGGAAGGTCGCAGAATATTGCACCATCCCCCAGCATCACCTGACCCTATGCAGCCCGTGGTTTGGTTGCCCTAGAGAGACCGCATGGCGAAACGCGATTACTATGAGATTCTGGGCGTGGACCGGAACGCCACGGCCGATGAGATGAAGAAGGCCTTCCGCAAGGCCGCGCTGAAGCACCACCCCGACCGCAACCCGGACGACAAGAGCGCCGAGCAGAAGTTCAAGGAGGCCGCCGAGGCGTACGAGGTGCTCAGCGACCCCCAGCAGAAGGCGCGGTACGACCAGTTCGGACATGCGGGGATGACCGGCGCGGCCGGCGCGCCCCACTTCACCGGCGTGGATGACATTTTCAGCCACTTCGCCGACATTTTCGGCGGGAGCATGTTCGAGGAGGCGTTCGGCCGCAGCGCGCGGCGCGGCGGCGCGCATCGGCGCATCCAGATCGAACTCAGCTTCGAAGAGGCCATGCGCGGGGTCGAGCAGACGATTGAAATCAACCGAAACGAACTGTGCGCCGACTGCCGCGGCTCCGGCGCCAAACACGGCACCGGGCCGGTCACCTGCCCCTATTGCCACGGCCATGGCGAGGTGGAACAGCGGCGAGGGATGTTCGTCATGCGCCAGACCTGCCCCAACTGCCGCGGCGCGGGCCAGGTGGTGCGCGATCCGTGTCCGAAATGCTCCGGCTCCGGGCGCGACAACGCGCGGGTGAAGGTACCCTTGCGCATTCCCGCGGGCGTGGCAGACGGCCAGCGGCTGATTGCGCGCGGCGAGGGGGACGCCGGCCCCAACGGCACGCCGCGCGGCGACCTGTACTGCGATATCCGCCTCAAGCCGCATTCGATCTTCGAGCGGGAGGGAGATGACGTCTTGTGCGAGGTGCCGATCGCCTTTGCCCAGGCCGCCCTGGGAACGGAGATCGAGGTCCCCACGTTGCAGGGGAAGGCCGCGCTGCACATCCCGCGCGGCACCCAGAGCGGGCGCGTCTTTCGCCTCGCGGGCAAGGGATTTCCCAGCCTTTCCGGGCGCGGGCATGGCAGCCAGATGGTCCGCGTGGTCATCGAGGTCCCGCGCTCGCTGACGCGCGAGCAGGAGGAGTTGCTGCAGCAGTTCGCGGCAACGGAGGACAAGAACGTCACCCCCCGCCGCAAGTCGTTCTTCGAAAAGGCCAGGACGTACCTGGATGGACTGGCGGGAAAGGAATAGCCATGACCGACGAATCGAAAGACCCGAGCGACACCCTGCCGCCTGACGAGCCAACGCTCACGGAGAATGTGGCGCCGGAAACCGCGGCCCCCGCTCCTACGCCGGAGGAACTGGTCGAACTGCGGCGCAGGGCGGCGGAATATGACGCGCTGATGGACCGGCTCAAGCGTGTGACGGCCGATTTCATCAATTCGCAAAAGCGTCTGGAGCGCGATATGCAGGAACGCGCCCAATACACGCTGGAATCGTTCGCCCGGGAGCTTCTGCCGGTGGCGGACAACCTGGAATCCGCGCTGCGCGCCGCCAAGGAACATGAGGCGTTCGAGAAGATCATTGCCGGCATTGAGCAGATTGAGAAGCAGATCCGGGACATCTTCGCCAAACATGGGATCCGCCAGATCGAGGCGCGCGCCGGCGAACCGTTCAACACGGACGTCCATGAGGCGATTTCCCTCATGGAATCCCAAGAACATGAACCGGACAAGGTGTTGCATCAGACCCAGAAGGGATACACGATCCACAACCGCCTGCTGCGCCCCGCGCGGGTCGTCGTCAGCAAGAAGCCCCAAGATGCGGCGGACAAGTCAAAGTAAAGGAGAGCGTCGTGCCGACTTACGAGTACGAGTGCGAAGCGTGCCACCACGAATTCGAGGAGTTCCAGCAGATGAGCGACGCCCCCCTGCGCGTCTGCCCGAAGTGCAGGAAGCGCAAGCTGCGCCGGAAGATCGGCAGCGGCGCGGCGGTGCTGTTCAAGGGCAACGGCTTCCACCAGACCGATTATCGTTCCAAGAACTACAGCTCTGACAAGGCGAAGGCGGAAGCGCCCACGCCATGCGAATCGAAGTGCAAAGGCTGCCCGAACGCCAAGAAGGACTGAGCCGCTTATGCCCATCATCGAATGCCGCCGCTGCGGAAAGCCGCTTCAGTACCAGCAGACCAAGGACCTCCCCTTCTTCCCCTTTTGCAGCAAGCGTTGCAAGCTGGTTGACCTCGGGCAGTGGTTCAATGAAGAGCATCGCCTTCTCGGCGACAAACCGGCGGACGACAAGGATGACAAGGACGAAACGTTGGATTCTCATCGCTGAGCCACGTCCCGCACCTGACGAAAGCCCTTGACAGGAACGGGGTTGCGCCCCTATACTCGAACTCATTCATGCGGGCGCAATCGTTCCCCCTCCACTCCATTCGGGAGGCTATGGACCATGCGAGAGCACAAACAGAGCTGGCAGGATGTCTTCTCCTGCTTCCGGATTGCGCTGGACGCGCGCAAGATCATCCTGGGCACGCTGGGAGTGTATGTCTCCTTACTCGTGATCTATCTGCTGCTGCTGGCCTCCTCCTGCCCGCCGGAGACGCAACTGGCATTCCAGGACGCGTTGCGCAATCCCCTGCAAAGCGCGCGTGCGCTGTGCGGCACGATAGAAACGATGGCGTGCGAAGGGCGGCAGGCGCATGGCTGCCTGACGTTCGGGCAGGTAGCTTTTCTGGGGGCGGCCGGAATACTGATGCTGTCCATCTGGTCCTTCTTCGGAGGGGCCATCGCGCGCATCGCAGCGATTGACTTTGCCAAGGGAAAGCGCCTTGAGATCGGCGAGGCGGGGGCCTTCGCCTGCAAGAAGTTCGGCTCCTTCTTCTGGGCGCCGGTAGCGCCGCTTCTCTTCGCCCTCCTCTTCCTCCTGTGCAACTACGTGCTCGGCCTGGCCGCACACATCCCGTGGGTCGGCCCCATTGTGGTCGGGCTCCTTTTCTTCCTGGCGGTGCTCAGCAGCTTCTTCGTTGTCATTCTGCTGATCGGCACCCTGTTCGGGCTCCCCTTCATGTGGCCGACGATCGCCATGGAAGGGACGGACGCTTTCGACGCCGTCAGCCGCTCCTTCAACTATCTGTTCGCGCGCCCGTGGAAGACGCTCTGGTGTTGGCTCGTCGCCATGGCTTACGGGTTGGCGACGGCCGCATTCGTGGGGTGGTTCCTGATCTTCATGTTGCGGATCGCTCACGCGAGCGTCGGCGCGGGGATGCCGGCGGAGGATTTCAGGGTACTCAACTATTTTCTCCGCACCGGCATCCCACCGGACGGGACGCAGCCGTTCATGCTGGTCGCCATGGTCCTGGCGCGGATGATGATGATCCTGGTTGGCGGGCTGTTCCTGGGATACATTGTGAGCTTCAAGATGACGGCCTATACGGTGATCTACGCCATCATCCGCCGCGACGTGGATGGGACTGACATGGGCGAGGCGTATCTTCCGGAGCCCGACGAAACGCCTGCCGTCCCCGCCGCGCCGCAGGCGGAGGGGAAAGGCTGAATTGAGATTTCTGATTCCTGATTCCTGATTCCTGATTCCTGATTTTCTGCGCGCCGCCAAATCGCGAATCAGAAATCAGAATTCAGAAATCTGAATTCGTCGTTCGTTCTCCCCGTGCTCCCACTTTCTTCCGTGGTAGACACATTCAGGTAAAGGGACCTCGTGGCGCGCCGCGACATTTCATTCCCCGAGATTTCCCCGCTGGCCGAACGCCCTGCCGGGACGATCCCCTCCGTGGTGATCGTCGGCCGGCCGAACGTCGGCAAGTCTTCCCTGCTCAATTGCCTGGCGCGCAAGCGCATCTCCATCGTGGACCCCATGGCGGGCGTGACGCGCGACCGCATCAGCGCCCTGGTCCAGTACGGAACGCACCTGATCGAACTCTGGGACACCGGCGGCATTGGAACGCCCGACGACCTGGCCGCCGAGGTGGAGACACAGATCGAGATCGCCATCGTGCGGGCCGACCTGGTTCTCTTTGTCGTGGACGCCCAGCAGGGGATGGTCCCGCTGGATCAGGAAATCGCCAACCGCCTGCGCCGGATCGGCCGTCCGGTGGTGCTGGTCGCCAACAAGGTCGAGCACGCCAAGCACGCGCTCATCGCTGCGGAGTTCGCCGCCCTCGGTTTCAAGCACACGGTGAACGTCAGCGCCACGCACAGCTTCGGCCGCACCGACCTGCTGGATGCCCTCGTGTCGCTTCTGCCGGCCGGGGAAACGTCCGCCCCGGCCGAGCCGCTGCTGCGGCTGGCCATCGTCGGGCGGCAGAACGTCGGCAAGTCCACGCTGATCAACACGCTGGCGGGCGAGAATCGGGTGATTGTCAGCGACCTGCCCGGCACCACGCGCGATGCGGTGGACGTGCGCTTCGTGCGCGACGGGAAGAGCTATCTGGCGGTGGACACCGCCGGGCTGAAGAGGAAGTCCAAGCTGGCCGACTCGGTGGAGTTCTACGCGCTGGCGCGCGCGGCGCGCGCGATCCGCCGGTGCGACGTGGCGCTGTTCATGGTGGATGTGACCGCCGAAATCTCCCGCGTGGACAAGCAGTTGGCCTCGACAATCGAGGCGGACTCCAAGCCGTGCATTATCACCGTCAACAAGTGGGACCTGGCCCATGGGAAGTTTACGACGGAGGAGTACATCAAGTACCTGAACGACCACTTGTCGGGGCTCGCCTTCGCGCCGGTGAGCTTCATCTGCGCGAAGAAGGAGATGAACGTCGGCCAGACGCTGGAACTGGCCCAGTCGCTGCACGATCAGGCGCGCCGCCAGGCGCCGACGGCGCAGGTGAACGCGGTGATCCAACTCGCGGTGCAGACGCGCGCGCCCGAGCTTTCGCACGGCAAGCGCCCGAACTTGCTCTATGGAACGCAGATCGCCGTCGCCCCCCCGACGTTCCTCATCTTCGCCAGCCACCCCCACCTGATTTCCGATCAGTACAACCGGTTCCTGGCGAATTTCCTGCGCCGCAACCTCCCCTTCCCGGAAATCCCCTTGCGCATCCTCTACCGCGCGAGGAACCGCAAGGCGGATGACGCGCACAAGGAATAGGGCGCTCACGCGGAGGCGCGGAGGACGCGGAGAACGTGTTCATTGCGGAGTGCGGAGTGCGGAATGCGGATTTCAGGAGCATGCTATCCGTTGTTCAATCCGCAATCCGCAGTCCGCAATCCGAAATGGACGGCCGTTCTCCTGCTCTCTGCGGCAAGCCAGGAAACGGCTACTTCTTCTCGGCCGCTTTCTGCTTCGCCTGCGCTTCGGCAACGGCCTTCTTGATGTCGCCCGGAAGGTCGGCCACGGTGAGCGCCCTGCCGTCGGCATAAAGGATCAGGTAACGCGTCGGCTTCGGGACCGAGGGGTCCGCAATGAACGCGGCCAGGTCCACCAACAGCCAGGTGTCTTTGGGAAGGCTGTCCAGCGCCTTTCCGTTGACGGCGTCGTTCCAGGCAAAGGTCAGCCCCTTGCTTTTGAGTCCCTCAGGCGCAAAGGGGGAGACGAACAACGCGCTCTCCGCGCCGGGCAGCAGCGTAAGGATGGACTTCGCGTCCTTCTTCGGGTCCCCCTCCGGATAGAACGCCGCTTTGGGCAAGCCGCCCCCCATCTCCTCCATCAGTATGAGTTGGTAAATCTGCTTGAGGTTACTGACCCCCTTGGTCTCGTTTGCCGCGTTGATCGCGTACTGGTATCCGCCCTGGCTGCTCAGGCTGGTCATGATGGCGCTGACGGCCATGACCTCGACAAGGCCGAACCCGAGCAGTTTTCGACGAGACAATTTGCGGAACATGGCGCTCTCCTCCATCAACCTGACGGAATCATCCCCAAATCAACCTGCCGCGGGCACATTCGACGTGCAATGCGGGCAGCGCGTGGCTTTCGGCGGAATCGCGGAGAGGCAATAGGGGCACTCCTTCGTCGCCGGGGGCGGCGGCGGGGTCGCGCTCTTGTGTTCGAGCCGGTTCACCGCCCTCACCAGGAGGAACACGACAAAGGCGATGATCAGAAAATTGACCACCTCGTTGATGAAGGCGCCGTACGCCAGGACGGGCACCCCTTTGGCCTTGGCCTCCGCCAGCGAGTTCGGGATGCCGTTGCTCCGCTCCAGCGTGTAAAACAAACTGGAGAAGTCCACGCGCCCCAGGATCAAGCCGAGGGGCGGCATGATCACACTCTCGACCAGAGAGTTCACGATCCTCCCGAACGCCGCGCCGATGATGACGGCCACCGCCAGGTCAATGACGTTGCCGCGCGCGATGAACTTCTTGAACTCCTGCAACATGGTCGTTCCTCCCACTAGGGCAGCCCCTCACGGTCCGGACTGTGCGGGCTCCGCATCGCCCGGCCCACTCCGTTCGTTCCGGGGCGCAAGAAGCGACAAGGTCCCCCACTTCGCCGTGGAGGGCATGACCCCGCTGACAGAACCAACGACGTCGAGCTTCTCTTTAAGTTCCACCGGCATCTTCTTGAGATGGCTCTCATCAGCCACGCAGATGAACGGACGGCCCTCCTGCAAACGCTCAGCCACCGCCGCCCACCGACAGAGGACCACGTGACGCCGCGAATAGAATACCAGAGAAGGCTCCCTGTAGCCGAGCGACAAAATATCTTCCTCTCCGGAGGAGGCCTCGCGCACCGCCCTCGCCAAAGCGGGAGTGACGGAGTAGCGGTTAAACTGCGGCAAGCAGAATGCCCCGATCAGCAGGGCAAACAGCACCATCCCGCCGCCAAGGTCCACTGCCATGAGGTCGTCTTTTCGACGCGCCACGTCGGCGAGCGCAAGCCATGCCATGACACAGAGCAGCGTCGCCGCCGCCAGCGCGCCCACCTCCATCTTCTCCAACTCCCGGTATGGGACCAGCACCGCGAGCGCCGTCATGAGCGCAAGCGCCACGATGCAGAACGGGATGATGCCGAGCCATTTCACCCAACGCCGGCTCATGCCGCCTGCGCTATCCATCGCGCGGTCCAGCCCGAAGGCGACCATGATCGCCAGTGCGGGAAATGCCGGCAGCACATAGTGCGGCAGCTTGGTCTTGAGGAACGAAAACATGAGAAACGGCGCCGCCGCCCAGGCAAGGAAGAAGGCGGCGCGCCGTCGCCCCTCCGGATCGCGCCACAGCGTCACCGCCGACGAGGGCAGCAGCAAAATCCAGGGGAAGAATGCGATGGGCAGGAGCGCGATATAGTAGAAGAAGTACCCCTTGTGCCCCTCCATCGGACTGGAGAACGCCCGGTCAATGATGTGGCGCCCGATTCCCACCTTGGCGAAAGCGCCGTGCGTCGCGCGATCGGCGGGGATGAACCAGATGCAAACGAGCGCAGTCGCCGCCAGGAGGCCGCTCACGAGGTGGAGGCGCGAGAGGACGCTCCGGTCACGCAGCAGCAAGGCAAGCAGGAGCGCCGCCAGGAGCAGAACAGCCGCCACGACCGGCCCCTTGAGCAGTCCGCCCGCCATCACGCTGCCATAGAGGAGCAGATACCAGCGCAGCCGCCGGTCCCCCTGGAACACTTTCCAGAATCCGAAGAAACAGGCGACCACCGTCAGCAATTGCATGGAGTCCGCCGTGGCCATTCGGGCTACGCCCATCACTTCCAGCGAGGTGGCTGTGGCAATCCCGGCGATGACGCCGGTGCGGAGGTTGAATGCCGAATGGGCCAGCAGGAATACGAGAAGACAGGTCAGCACGCCGGCCAGCGCGGACCCGATGCGCGCCCCCCATTCGTTCACGCCGAGGGTCCGGTAGCCGGCCGTCATGACCCAATAGCTCAAGGGCGGCTTGTGCAACCGCGGCTCGCCATTGAAGTAGGGTACCAGGTAGTCGCCCCGCGCCATCATCTGGCGCGCCGCTTCGGCAAAGCGCGGTTCATCGCGGTCAAACAGCGCCACGCGTCCGAGCCCCGGAAGGAACACGAGGGCGGCGCACGCCGTCACCAGCGCCGCCGCAGCCGTCTGGCGGCTTCTCTCCGACAGTCCCGCCCGGAACGCGGCGGTGCGCGCATACGTCAGGCGCGCGACGATCAGCAATAGGACCGGTCCGCCCAAGGCGATCACCTTCTCATTCGGGCGCACCGCCACCATCCCGACACACAACCCCGCCGAAAGCGCGATCGCCATCACCCACGCCCATTTCTTCGGTTGGACCGTGTCGAGGTTCCCCGCGATCATGCAGGCGGCGCTCCCAACCAGTACGCCCGCTCCCGCCCCCGCGAAAACGTCCGACAGGTAATGCGCCCCCAGCAGAACGCGCGAAGCTCCGATCAGTGCCGCGCACGCATAGAAGAGCCATCGCCAACGAGGATAGCGCCGGGCCAGCAGCACCGCCGCCGCAAAGGCGGCAGCGGCATGCCCCGATGGAAAGGAGGCAGCATCTGCCATGTTCGGGCGGACCCGGTACGTCAGCAGTTTGATGCACTGCACCAGCAGCCCCGTAGTCCCCAGGGCCGAACAGGCGACAACCGCAAGCCGCTGCTCGCTGAGGAAGATCGCCAGCAGAAGGAACACCAGAACCACGACCAGGCCCTCTCCCGCGCCGGTGACGGCCTGCAACGGGAAATCGAGTTCGGCCAGGGCGGCCTTGTTGATGCTCCCCGACACGGCATGATCAAGCGGCAAGACCAGCGCCGCCGCGCATGCGAACAGGAGCACAATCAGCAAGACGCGCCAAATGCAGGGCAACTGACGAACGGCAAGTCGGCACATGGCGACCATCCAAGGGATTATCGGAGCCCTCAAGTGTGGATGTTCATCCTACCACCGGTCACGCGTGCCCGGCAAGCAACGGGCAGCGGCGGGACGGTCAGAGAGCGAGCGGAAGGGTGACAACGAACTTCGTTCCCGCGGACTCGGAGGAGGTGAACGATGCCGAGCCCCTCAGGTATCGTTCCGTGAGGAGCTTCATGCTGTATGTGCCCAGCCCGCGGCCGGTCCCGTGGGTCGAAAAGGAACGCTGGAAAATCTGAAGCTGTTGCGCGCGGGGGATGAACGCGCAGTTGTGTATCCAGAACTGGACGTGTCCATCCGCTTGCCGGCACCCCATGGTGACGGTCTCGTCGTGACAGGAGGCTTCGATGGCATTCTTGAGCATGTTGCGGAGGATGCGCAGGAGGATCTTCCGGTCGCTGACGAGGCTCACGCGTTCGGACGCTCGGTCCAGAACGAGCGTGCAGTCTCGTTCCCGGGCGAAGTGCGCATACCCTGCGCGCAATTCATCGAGCAGCTCCGTGGAGACCACCGGGCCGGGGTGGACACGCAGTTCGTGCGTCTCGGCGGACAGCAGGTCGCGCTGCCCCTCGATTTCGTCCACGAGCATGTCCAGACCCCGGACGATGTTGCTCCCCATCTCGGCAGCGCGCTCGTCCGCTGCCTTCGCCGCCGCGCGCGACAGGATTTGCAGTCCGATGGCCGTGTTCATCAGGTCATGGAAGAAAATGCGTTCCAGGGCGCGCCGCCGCTTCTCGTGGCTGATGTCCACCAGCGCCACGATGGTGAAACGCATGCCGTCCGCCATCAGCGGGCTTGAGCGCACCAGCAGGTCCAAAGCGTCCGCGTCCGCCTGGCGCAAGATGCTGCATTCCTGGGTGTCCACGACCCCCTGGCTGGCGTGAAGCAAAGCATTCACCGCGCCGCAGGTGACGCAGAACTCCGTCGTCCCGCACCCTCCGGGGGTCTGGGCGGCATGCACACAGCCCAACGCCTCGCCCGGCCGCAGCCCATAGATCGCCTCGCGGTCGGTGATCCCGAGGAAGTCCATGAAGTGGCGATTGCAGAAGACAATCTGCCGCTGGGGGTTCAGGATGAGCACGATCTCGGTGACGGCGTCATACAATTGCGTCAGCACGGAGTTCTCGGCAAACAACCGTACCTGGCGTTTGAGAACTTCCGATGGCGCGCGCTCGGGAGGCGCGAAAAAGGTGACCTGTTCTCTAGATTCCATGACTTCCCGACCTCACGTTGAAAAATCTCCTTTCATGATTCTACCGCGTCAGGCCCGGAAGGTAAATTCACGAAGGACCCATGGGCAATTGTCAATGGTCAATTACCAACGGAACGGCAGACGTTACGGCAACGCGCCGCCCTCACCGCCCGAAGAGTCTCCGGGCAATGTCGGCGACGTGACGCCCCTGGAAACGCGCGATAGCCAGTTCATTGTCCGTCGGCTTGCGCGAGCCATCCACGTCGGCCAGCGTCGAGGCGCCGTATGGGGTGCCGCCGGTGATTTCCTTCATACTCATCAGCCGCGCCTCCGTGTACGGGACGCCGACGATGACCATGCCGTGGTGCAGCAGCGTGCTGTGGAAACTGGTGATGGTGGTCTCCTGCCCGCCGTGCTGGGTGGCGGTGGAGACGAAGACGCTGCCGACCTTGCCGGCCAGCGCGCCGGTGAGCCAGAGCTTGGTGGTGCGGTCCATGAAGTTGCGCATCTGGGCGCACATGTTGCCGAAGCGCGTAGGGGTGCCGAAAAGGATCGCGTCCGCTTCGGCCATTTGTTCCGGCACAGCGACTGGGACGTGCTTGAAGGCGTCTCGCGCCGCCTTGGCCCCGCTCTTGATCAGCGCCTCCTCGGGCACCAGTTCCGGGACCTGGAACAGCTTCACTTCCGCCCCCGGCGTCTCGCGAGCGCCGGCCGCCACCGCCTCAGCCATCTGATACACATGGCCGTACATGCTGTAGAAGATGACCTGAACCTTGGTCATGACAGACTCCTTTCCCGCTGAAACCGCAAGACGGAAGAGCCCCGCCGTCATCCCTTCCGTCCCGTTCGATTCTAAGGCCAGGGGGGAGGGCAAGCAAGAGGTGGGGAATGACGAAATCCGAGGGACGCGGGAGGAAATGACGAAGCCCGAATGACGAATGACGAAGGGCACGGCCAATATGGCTGTATGGCATTTCGTCGTGGGTAGGCATCACGTGCGGTCATTCTGAGCGCAGCGAAGAATCTACGACCCAAGATCATATTTGCCTGCCGGACTTCGCCGAACAAACACCCCGTCGTTCGCTCCGATGAGGGCAGATCGTTCGTCCACAGTCTTGAACCTGCTGGCAATCTCCGGTCGGAGACCCTTCGCTGCGCTCAGGGTGACATACCTGAATGTCCGCCTGCGGTGAAATGAAGGTTACGTACGAAGCTGTTTCAAAACCTGTTTCTCAGGCGAATACCTCAGCCGAGGGCGGCTGAGCCACATGGTTTTGCTGTTTGAATACGGAGGTCGGTGTGGCACAGGCGCCCTCGCCTGTGGGTTGTGAAACAGCTTCGTACGTTAAACGAGAGCGGGCGACGCGCTCGCGCCGCCCGCTCTATGGGATCGTATACTTTGTCGCTTGAACTATCTCGCCGCCTTGCGCAGCTTGCGCTTGAGACCACGGATTTGGTGTCGGATTGCCGCGAGATGCTTGTGGTCGTGCGTGCCGTCCAGTTCGTCGCGTTTGGCCTTGAGCGCGCGAATCTGCTTCTTGACTTCCGTCTTTGCGGCGAGCGCCGCGACGTGGTGCACGTGCGCCTCAATCCCCAGCGCCTTGCAGAGCGCCGGAAGCAAATGGTCTTTGTGCATCGTGCTATAGCCCTGGACCGCCTCGTTCTCGACTCCCTTGGCGATCTCGCGGAGCTGGGCGACCGTCATGTCCTTGAGCTGCTCGTAGGTGTACGCCATTAAACCTCCTCAGGCCTATGTGAACGGGGACGTAACGGGCAATGGAAACATTATAGGCGGTGGAGCGGGGGAAATTCAATCCAACGAATGAATAGCGATTGAAGAATGGCGAATAGCGAATTGTGAGTGAACGGACACGGCGCCGGCGAGCGGCATTTTGTCGTGCCGCTTGCCGTTCATTCGCAACTCGCTCTTGCCCATTCGCTATGGCTATTAGTCCGTTTGCTGCCGCGACCTCAGGCCCGTCCCCTATGCCCAGTGGGGGGAATGACCCGATGGATTGCGCATCAGCTTGGGGTTAAAAAGAGATGAACAGGTTGCGGGCACAATACGTTGTGGCTCATAAACGAGAGGGCGGCTGTGAACGGTTTCAGCGGTACGTGGATGGTGAGAGGCAAGCGGGCGGCGGGGTGGCTGGCCACCGCGGCGCTGGCGCTCGCCGTCTCAGGCTGCGGCCCGAGAAGCCCGTCGGCCTCTGAACTGACCCAGGGTACATGCCCCGTCATGGGGGTCTCGGTCAAATCCGCCTACTTCGTGGACTATCAGGGGAAGCGGATCTACTTCTGTTGCAGCGGATGCGTCAAGACCTTCTCCGCGCACGCTGAGAAATACATGAAGGAGATGGAGCAAAGGCGCGTCCATCTTCAGACCGCCCCCCCTATCCCGTCGCCGCCCATCCTGCGCGCCGCACACCCCTGCGCCTGTGTTCCGGGAACTGAGAGACCGAGCCTGACGGGGAGTGGCGAGGGGCTGTGCCTGCTTTTTGCTGATCCCGCGGGGGTTGCCAAGGGGGAGACGCCGGAGCACACGCAGGAACGTTTGGCAAAGGGAGTCCCCCAGGAGCGCGCTCCGCCCGGCATCACTGCAATGGCGGGCTGACCCGGCCGCAGGGCCGGTATCGTGCTGAAGTACGACTTTGGGGTGCACTCTTCAAATGAAAGCGAGTTAGTCATGAAACGCCTCACGAAACGGTTGCTGAAACGACTCGGTGCCTTTACGCTGATCGAGCTGCTAGTGGTCATCGCGATCATCGGCATTCTCGCGGCGATGCTCCTGCCGGCGCTGGCGTCGGCAAGGGAAAAGGCCCGCCGCACAAGCTGCCTGAACAACCTCAACGAGATCGGGCAGGCGATGGCCTCGTACACCGGCGACTACAACGGTTACTTCCCCGGCGGGCTGGCCTGGCGCGGCGAGCCAGGGATAACGCACGCAGTGGACACGCCGCAGGTCTTTTCCTACCGTGGCGCGCAGATCATGAGCACGGGGGTCAACACGGATGAAACGCACTGGGGGACGGCGGCGGACCAGCGCAATCCCCTGAACAGCAGTTGGCGCCCGGCGACAATCTTCTACGCCCGCAAGACCGGCGCGGCCCCTTCCACGGCAACCGACACGGCCTGGGCGCCGGGACAGCTGAATGCCGCCCCGATCGGCATCGCCGCGCTGATGTACACCGGCGTGTTGCCTTCGGGCAAGGTGCTGGCTTGTCCGACGCTCGGCATGGACGTCTTCGCCTGCTTCAGCATGCGCGACTCCGAGGCGACCTTCGACAAGGTATTGTACGGCAACTGGCAAAGGTCGAATATATGCAAGATGATGGGGGCATCCTGGTACACGACCACGAACATGAACTGGCGGCAGCGGCAGATGACCTATTTGTATCGCGCCGCGCCGGTCTTTTTCTTCCGCGAGACGGGCGCCCCCGGATACTGGACGCAGCAGTTGCCGGTGCTCTACACGCGTCCGCGCGTAATGACCGAAGCAATGGCCCCGCTGTTCAAGACGGAGAAACTCCTGGCCGGCCGTGCGATTCTGTCCGACCGCTTCGACAAGAAAGCCACCGACGCAACCACCACGCCGGGGTGGGGCGCCAAGGTCCACCGCGACGGCTACAACGTGCTGTACGGCGACAACCACTGCGCCTGGTATGGCGACCCGCAGCAGCAGTTTATTTATTGGCCAAAGCCGCTCAAGGCGGTTGCGCTGACTGCCGCAGGGACGCTCACCGGTTCCGATCTCGACGAGGCCTGCGCGCTTAGCGCGAACCTGTGCTCCACGTCGGCCTATGATCCGCTTGTGACGATGATGGATGACTGCGACGCCCACTGCGACAACCGCAACCAGGGGATGCTGGCCTGGCACTTGCTGGATCAGTCGGCGGGGATGGACGTCGGAACCACGGCGGATTGATATTGCCAGTGTTGCGAGCAAATGGATGAGGACGTGCCGCTTGCAGTTGTAGGGGCAAGGCAATGCCTTGCCCCTACATATTGCAAGCGGATCACGCGCGCGTCGCGCCGCGCCAGACCTCGCTGAGTCTCACCGCTCTCCCTAGCTTGTGCGCTCGACGCGCCGCCGTGGCAACCGCAACGTTCTCGATCATTTCCTCGTAAGCGACGACGGGCTTTCCTGTCAGAACCATTTGACGAGCCAGTTCAAGGTTTCGCGCCGCGCCCCAGGGGAACTGGTAATCCCCGATAGGCGGAGAATGCACGGCCCCTTCCGGGCCATAAGCGCTTGCGTAAAACGCGCAGTGCGGCGTAGGCCCGATGACGCAGTTCACGGTCACGCCGTGCACCGGCCGCCCCTTGCGGCCGCCGTATTCCAGACGCATGTAGTGCAGCGGTTCCTTCCCCATGCTGTCGACGGACTCCACGCCCGCCCCGAACAGGTGTTGCGCCAGGCTGATGGCATGAATCTGGCCCGCAAGGCCCGGGCCGCCATTCTCGACTGTGCCGAAGCAGAGTTCCCCCACTTCGGCGAAGCGCGCGCGGAACCGGGTGAAATGCGGCAGCGTCCGCAGGATGGAGAGCGACAGCAGCGGCGTCTTTCGCTTACGGGCCAGCTTCACCATTGCCACGGCGTCCTTCACGTCATACGCGAACGGCTTGTCCACAAATGTCGGCACCCCCTTGCGCAGGCCCGGCTCCGCCAGCTTCCGGTGGTCCGATCCGTCGCCGTTGCAGTCGGCAATGAACACCATATCCACGTCCTCGGAGGCCTCTTCGGGCCGATCGCAGACCTGGGGCTTGCTATAGAAAATCTTCGACATGATTTCAGCTGCGTCCCAGTCCGGGTCCCACACTTTCGTGATTCGAAAGCCCTTCACGAAGGGAACCGTCATCAGGGCGGGATTGCTGTACTTGGTGTAATGGTAGAAGTAGGCTCCGCCGCTCATCCAACTGTCGCCTCGATCCGTGCAGCCGAGGCCGGAGGGGTCGCGCAGCAGGAGCGGGTCGTGCTTGTCCATCAGCGGGGCATAGTAGAGGCCGTGCGTGTCGCAACGCATCAGTCCGACTCGGATCGTCTTCATTTCTTCTCCCTGTTCATCCGGCCAATTCGCGTTCCGCCCGGGCGTAGATTCTGTCCAACTCCGCGCGCTGTTTCTCGGCAAGCTGATACGGTTCCTGATTCCGGATGCGCTCGACGCATTCCTCGCGGGCGCGCTCCTTGAGGTTCTTCTGATGCATCATCCAGGCGCGCAGTTTCTCCGCCGGGCGGCGCGGGGAGACCGGCAACAGATGCCGCACCTTCGAGGCGGTGTCAGGATGGGAATAGAACTCCTCCGCCCCCGTCGCCACATCGTAAAGGACTTCATATACTCCGTCAAGGGTCACAAGGTCCGGGTGAGGCGCAAAGGATTCCACGATCTCCTTGACGTATTCGAATATCTCTACATCAATGACCAGTTGAACGCCGCTGAAGAGGTCGTCCACCGCCAGGTTGCCCGCGCCTGAGAACTGCCGCGCGCCCTGCATGGCGGCCACGAGGGCCGAGGCGGTCTTCTCCATCCCAGCGCGAACGTCCACGGCACAGGAACCCGTGTCGAGCGAACCACCGGCCGGAATATACTCCGACGGCCGCAGCCCGCACAGGGCCGGCAATGCGTGCGCGTTCAGAAAATCATAAAGGTGCCTGCGCGGCGAGCCGTAGGCCCAGCACAGCGTTTGCAGGTCCACGGGGAAGCCTGCGGAAAGGCGCGGCAGCATGGCGACTTCCGGGTCGAAGAGCCTGAACAGCATGTACGTCCCGAACGACTGGGAAAGGTAGGAGGCCAGCGACCCGGTGGCCGTGATCGGCTTGCTCACTCCGAGCATCGGGTAGTCGCAGATGCTGTAGAACGCAATCTCCGCGTGGTTGCGCTTCCAGACCGGGTAGTACCGCATGAAGATCTCGACGTCGTGCTCGGAGACCGTCATGGCGTGCGGGACGTTGATGTTGATGATGAAGGGCTTTCCCATGACGCGGTGCATTTCGAGGAGGAAGGGGGTCTGGCGGATGTCCATGTAATCGAAGGGCCGGATGTTGTCGCTCTCCTGCCAGCAAATTTTGAAGCAGGCCAGTGCGCGCATGAGAGGCGGAACGTCCTGCGGGGTGCAGGGGTAGGAGCCGCTCATGCCGAAAGAACGCACGAGTCGAATGAGGTCGCGAAGGTCGCGGCAGGTGGCCGGGCGGGCTTCGTCCGTCTCCACGTCAATGACCATAATGGAAAAGCCACAGCAGCCAAGCGACCATTCGTCGTCGCCGCTGCGCGTCTTGGCTCGATCGAGCAGCGCCTTCCGGTTCTGCTCGATATAGGCCTCCATGAACCTGTCGGTCAGCGCGCGAGAGAGGTGAACACGGTCCCCCTCCACCCTGACCCCATCCTGACCTTTCAGGGCCTTGACGAAACCGGGATGGCGCACCGTCAGTCCGACCTCCTCCAGCAAGCGCTGGGCGATGTCGCGGCATTTCGCCAGCAACTCAGGGGTCAGGTCAACGGCATACTCGGGATAGTGATACTGCATGGTTCTTATTTTCCCTGAAGAGATTCCGAGCGGCCCGATAGAGCGGATCGCGCAGCGGCGAGTCCGACACGCAATGTGGTCATATCCGATGCCAGCCGCGCGCGATGATCCAGACGCCCCGCGATGGCCTCCAGAAAGTCCTCGCACGAAGCCCCTACTCCCCACTCATTCGCGAAGCGTTCCGTATTCTCCCCGCCCCCCCCATTCCACAGGGCGGTGGAAGCGTCCTCAGTTCCTGAAGCCGAGACGATGCAGAGGGTGCCCTCAGAGCCGGTCAGCCAGAATCCCCGCGCCAGCCCCTGGCCGGCAGCGCTGAGGTACCATTGGATGCAACTCGTGGCCCCTCCCTGATGGCCCATCACCAGGGTTCCGCCAGTCAATGAGAGACAGCCGGGGCGGGCTGGATCGGGCCGGCTTTCATCCTTTGCAAGGACCCACGTCACCTCTCCGAGCAGGCGGCGGAAGTACTCGATGTGATGGTAGGAATACGCCGCGAAGCAGGAACCGCTCTTCTCGGGGTCCATGTACCACGCGCCGGCGACAGCAGCGTCATAGAAGGCCACGCGCGAGGCGGCGCTCACGAGGCCGCCGAGGCGCGAGAGGCGCTCGGTCACATAAGTGAACATCCGCTCCCGGATGATGGTGTTGCCGACCATGAGCACGCGGTCCGTGCGCTCCGCCGCGCGCGCGAGCGACGCCGCCTCCTCTGCAGACAGGCAAAGCGGATATTCCACCAGGACGTGCTTTCCGGCCTCAAGCGCCTTCCGCGCAAAGGAAGCATGAAGATGGTTGGGAAGGCACAGCACGACAGCTTCCACCCCCTGAAGCATGGCCTCATAATCATCGTAAGGCTGCGCCCCTGTCTCGGCGCACAGGGATTTCGCGCGTTCCACGGAGCGGGAGTAAAGGGCCACCACGCGCGCCGCCGACGTGGCAGCGAACGCGCGCGCGCGCTGTGCGGCCATCCCACCGGTTCCTGCGATGCCGATTTGTGTCATCCCGTTCTTCCCGTCACTCGGTTCCTGCCTTTGGAGGGGCGCCGACAAGCCTCTGCTCCGTTCTCCCCTTCGAACCAACGCTCACGACATCGGGTGCTTCTTCGCAATGTCCGCGATGCGGACCATCTCGCTGCTCTTCTGGGCAAGGCGGCCGGCTTCCATGATGTACATGACTTCCAGCATCTCCGCATGAGAGAGTGGAAGCTTGCCGGTCTGGATCATTTTCTTGAAGTTCCGGAGGAGGTTCACGGCGCCGGGAATGTACTGTGGGTCCCCGATCGCCGGGCAGTGAATCACCCCTTTGTTGCTATAGGCGTGCGCGTGCAGGTCGAACGATTCGCTGAAGAGAGAGAAGGAGGTGTTGATGACCAGCACCTCACGCCCGTTCTTCAGGTGCATGAGCAGGTACTCCCAGGGCAGGCCGCCCATGCAACGCACCCACTCCACGCCCGTGCCGAAGATGTTGAGCGCCAGCGCGATGCCGTGGACGACGTACGGCCAGGTCTCTTCTTCCGACGCGAAGACCCATCCGCGACCGCCCTGGTTCTCCTGCGAAAGCGAACATCCGCAATTCTTGACGATCCCCAGCCCCACGCTGCCGATCTCCGGAAAGCGCTTGCGGAACAGGCCGGCGATGGGATTGAAGGAGAGCGAAGAGGCCGACAGGAGCGGCGCGCGATGCTTCTTCGCCAGCCGCACGATCTCGATGGCGTCCCTCAGCGTGAAGGAGAGCGGCTTGTCGAGGAACGTGGGGATGCCCTTCTTGAGGAAGGGAGCGGCCAGCTTCAGGTGATCTTTCCCTTCGAGAGTGCAGTCGGAGATGAAGACTGCGTCAATCCCTTCCGTCAATTCCTCCAGCGTCTTGCATATCCCAGGCGCGCCGAGAAACGTCTCGGCGAACGTCTTCGCCTTCTTCGGATCGGCGTCCCATATCTTCACGAGCTCGAATCCGGCCACGTGCGGCATCTTGACCAGTTCGTCGGTCCAGATGTCGCTGAAATAGTGCCAGGTGATGCGGTCGTTCTTGTGGAGGAGTGCGGAATCGCACTTTTGGAGCATGGCCATGAAATGATAGGCATGCGTGTCGCATCGCACGAGTCCGAGTCGTATCTTCCGCGCCATTGCGAAGTCCTTTTCCAAACAGTTCGATGCGTCCTGCGCGTCGTCCCGGCATGTCAACTTTTCCAGACTTCCGCCAGCTTTACACGGCCACCCTTCTTTTGGGCCAGCACGCCGGCCTCGATGACGGCAATGTTCCGCACGAAATCGCGGTACGGCGTCGGCGGCTTGCCGGTCTGGACCATCTCCCGGAAGACCTCCAGGATGCGCTTCCCCCCGCCGATGAACTGCGGGTCGCCGATCGGCTCCGAGTGGACCGCGCCGTATTTGCTGAAGGCCGACGCGTAGAAGCTGCACGCTTCGGGGAAGATCTTGGTCGAGGTGTTGACGATCATGACCTCCCGACCGCTCTTCATGTGCAGGTGCATGTATTCGAGCGGGGCGTCCCCCATCGCTTCGACCGATTCCACGTCCCCGCCGAAGAGATTGATGGCGAGCGAGACGCCGTGGATGAGGTACGCCATGCGGTCCTCCAGGCCGCCGGAGACGCCCTTGCCGGCCAGTTCCTGCGAGAAGGTGCCGCCCACCCCCTTGACGATCCCCAGCCCCACGGGGATGATTGGCACGTCGTCCGGCACGGGGTAGTAGGTGTGGTCAATCTCTGAGAAACGCCGCTTGAAGCACTCCGCCATCGGCACGTGGCTCAGGATGGAGGCGTTGAAGAGGGGCGCCTTGTGCGTCTCGGCCAGTTTCACGATCTCCTGCGCGTCCCTGACGTTGGAGGAGAAGGGCTTGTCCACGAAGGTCGGCAGCCCCCGTTTGAGGAACGGCGTGGCCAGCTTCAGGTGGTCCGAGCCGTCCCGCTCGCCGTTGGAGATGAAGACGGCGTCCACGCCCTCGGCCACGTCCTCCAGGCGTTCGCAAACGCGCGGCTTGTTGAGGAACACTTCGGCGAACGTCCTCGCCCGGCTGACGTCGGGGTCCCACACGTTCACCAACTCGAACCCGTCCACCTTCGGGATGGTGAGCTTCCGAGGATCGTAGATGTTGCTGGCGTAGTAATGGACGATGTAGTACTTCTCCAGCAGCAGCATCGGATCGCAAGGGGCGATCATCACCCCATAGTAGTAGCCATGGATGTCGCTGCAACGCACGAGACCCAGCCTGATCTTCTTTCCCGCTCTTGCTTTCGCCATGACTTTCATCTCCCTAAGGTCTGATCCAACGGGTCCACATTCCCTTGCTTTCAGTACGGAAGCCCGCCTGGTCTGTAATTGAACGCCGGTTCCGACAGGAATCCCGGCGAGAAGAATTCCTTGCGCGCGGGATCGGCCCGCCTTGACAGAGGCACGATCACGCACCCCTGCGGCGGACAGGTGAGGGTGACGCCATTAACGGACAGCTTGACGCGCTTCTCCCCCAGGTTGTGAATTTCCATGTTCTGATTGCGCGCGCTGAAGAACTCCAGTTCGCGCCCGCCGCGAACGATGCGCGCCGCGCTCAGGTCGGCGCACTTGTCCTCGGGAACGCAGACGATCCCGTCCAGGCAATACGCCAGGCGAAGATCATTGGCGGGAACGGTGAAATGCTCCGTGGCCTTCCCCCGAACCCAGAGCCGCGCCGGCGAAGGCACGTCCGGGTCCGTGTTGAGAAGGTACACCACGCGCGCCTTCGGCTTGCGTGATTCGTACACGGCATAGCGGACGCGGTCGCTTGCGTGAAGCCGGATATCCCCCTGTTCGCCGTCAAGGACGGTCCGCAGGATGTCCTCGGCAAACCGAGAAAGCCCCTCGTCGCCGGGATACTGCCACGCGCTCACGAGGAACGCCTTCCCCTTGCCGAGCGTCTGTTCGGTCAGAATCGCCTGACGCGCGAGCGTCTTGGCGGTCACATCATAAAAATCGTCGTAGCCGCTAATGACGCGGGCACTGGCGACTTTGACGCGCGACGGAGTAATCAATCCGAGGAAGCGCGGATCGGTCCGAATGCGCCAGAGCGGGAAATGATACGAAGGAATGCTGGATCTGGCCATGCACTTGACGCCCCAGACGTCCCTCCTGCCCTTGCCGAGCACCCGCACGCCGAAGAGGTCGCGGAAGTCGCCGCTGCGGAAAAGCTTCAGCCCCTTGCGCCGGTCCGTCTCAGTGCTCAAGTGCGGAAGGAACATGACCAGGTGACCGCCCGCCTTCACATACGCCTTGAGTTTCGCATAAATAGCAGGCGTCATCGTGTTCCAGCCCAGGAACAGCAGGCAACGGTACGACTTGAGTTTGTCGAGGGAGGCCTCCACCGGAACGATATCGTACTGCCCATACGGCGGGTTGCCTGAGAAGTCCATTTCCCCCTGCACGGTTTCCTTCGGCCAGTCCTCCTTGCGGTGGAACTTGTCCACGAACTCCCAGCTTCGCTCCGCGGGACCGGCAAGCCATTCACTCCCCTTGGTCTGTCCCCAGCAGGCGGGGTTCCACAGGCCCGGCGCTCCGTCCTGGTTGCCATAAACGACCCCTAGCGTCACCTTCGGCCCGCTGTCGGGGCGGCGGTGGACGCGGGCAAATTGGAACGCTTCGCGCAGGATGAGCCGGACGCGCTTCATCTCCGGGCTGCCGAAGCCGAAACATTGGCCGGAGCCGTGGTCGTATCCGTAGTGCCCGCTCTCCGGCCAGATGAACCCTGCGCCGCTGAGCGCGGCATGATAGACGGAACTCTTCCAGCGCTTGATCCATAACTCGTCGAATGCCACGCCGCCGTAGCAGGCCATGGCGACGTGCGTGCCCCACGGCTTGTCAAACGCCTTGGCCGCGCCGCGAATGGCAGCGTGCATGCGGTGCGGGTCGCCGGGCATGGACTCCAGGCACAGCACGTCAATCCCGGCCTCGACGTGGTACTTGAACACGAGGGCGGAGTCCACGTCGAGCAACGGTCCCTTCCCAAGCTCCTTGCGCTCGTAGTCAACGAACCGCTTGAGGTACTTGATATACGCGGCCTTTGCGTCGGCCACATTTCGCACGGCGAGAAGCGCGGCAAAGACCTTTGCCCGGCGGTTGATCGAGTAGGACTTGGGCCAGTAAAGGAGTCCTCCCGATTCGCCGATCGTCATGCGCCCGCCGTAGTATTCGCCGGCGGCGTCAATGATCTCGTTCAAGTCGGCCTTGGAATAGAACTTGCTCCGCGGCATGTGACGCCGCGCGGCGAAGGAAAGCCCCTTCTCCGTGTCGCCACGGTACAGGAGTTCGCTGAAGAACAAGTGAATCCGGTGTTCGCGGCAGTATTTCGCCACGGCCAGCGCCTCGGCCTTCTTCATCGGCAGGAGCGTAAGGACGCACTCGCCCAGCTTGAGCTTCCGGAAGGCAATCAGCGCCTCCACGCCCACCGGAACGCTCGCTCCGATCCACAACGGCTGACCCACGTGTTGCACTCCAATGAGATGCGATGTGGCGCGGACTCTCCCCTTCGACAACTGCTCAGGGCCGTGAGCAACGTCGAACGGCAAGTCCGCGTCCCGCGCCGCAGGCGCGGGAAAGAATTCAGAACCACGCCAACGCCCGACAGGGCGCGGCGTTTGCGCCAACGAGTTTGAGCGGCGCGGCGCACAGCGTCACCGTTCGCCGCCCCACCTTTCCCAGCCCGGTCAGCGGGCACAGGATCATGCCGCCGCGGCGGAAATAAGTCCGCAGGAACGGCATGGCGGCGTCCGCCGGGTGATCGTAGGAGACCATATCTCCGCCCAGAATGGAAGGCTGCATGTCAAGAATCCAGGACTGGAGCGGCTTTGAGAAGTACGGACTGGAGGAGTAAAACTTCGGGTCCTCCAGGTGCGCATCCCAGCCGCAATACAGCAGGAGCGCGTCCTCGCCCGCGCGGAACTGCGCCAGCGGCGATTCCGGTACGGCCAATTCCTGTCCCGCCGGCGTGACCGGAACGACGTGCGCCCGGCAAAGAAGCTTCTCCGGGGGAACCTGGTCAATGCTCGGCCCATCCGGATACATATGGCCTGACGTCTCCAGGTAGGTCGTCCCGTTGAGCACTTGCAGCGTCAGCGTCTGCGAGACCCAACCCAGTTTCTCAATGGAGCCGACATTCTTCAGGCGCACGGCGGGCGTGGTCGGATCGCGATACCAGTCCACGCCGTCGCGGATGGGGACGCTCAAATCGAACAAAGGCATATGCGCGAGCCTTCCATGATACCTGAACTGGGGACGCCCACACGCAGCTGTCATTCTGACCCCGCCGCAGGCGGGGGAAGAATCTGTCAGCCGGACAACCGTTTGCCCGCAATGAGACCCTTCGCTGCGCTCAGGGTGACAAGAGGGCGCATCTCCCTTCCGCACGTGGGTCAGCCATCACATCTTAAACTGCTTTGCCGCGCCGGCCAGGGCGCGCTCAATCAAGTCGAGCATGAAGTCCGCTTCCTTCTTCGTGATGACCAGCGAGGGCGCCAACACGAGGATGTTCCCGTTGTTCCGCAGGATCATGCCGTTCTCCCAGCAGAACTGGCGAATCCAGGTGCCGACCTTGGCGTCCGCCTTGAGCGTGACGGCCAGGAGCAGGCCGATGCCGCTAACTTTCCCAACGAGCGGGCTGCGCATGGTTTCGACGCGCTTGCGGATGTACGCACCCATTACGCGGGCGTTCTCCACCAGGTTCTCGCGTTCGATGATGCCGATATTGGCCAGCGTGGCGGCGCAGGCGACGGTGTGCCCGCCGTAGGTGCTGCCGGAGCGCAGCTCGTGGCCCGGCCCCTGCTGGAATACCCGCGCGACTTTCGGCGTGGTCACTGCCGCGCCCAGCGGGATGAAGCCGCCCGTGAACCCCTTGCCGATGGTCATGATGTCCGGCACGACTTTGTAGTGATCGCAGAAGAACCACTTGCCGGTCTTGCCGAAGCCGGTCTGCACTTCATCAAAGATGAGCAGGATGCCATGCTTGTCGCAGAGGTCGCGCACGCCCTGAAGATACCCGTCGGGGGGGAGCGGGTAGCCGGTGTTGGAGCCGGGGAGCGGGTCCATGATGAAGGCGGCAATGCTCTCAGCGCCCTCGTCGCCGATGAGCTTCTCGATCTCCTTCAAGAGCTGCGCGGTGTACGCGCGCGAGGAGACCCCCTTGGGCCGGTCGGCGTCGCGCGCCGCGCTGACGAACAGAGCGCCGGGCATCAGCGGCTCGAAATACTCGCGGAACCATTTCAAGCCGGTCACCGCCCCGCCGCCCAGCGTGGTGGCATGATAGGAGTCGCGACGCGCGATGAACTTGAATCGCGTGCGCTCCCCGCGCTCGATGTGGTACTGCCGCGCCATCTTCAGCGCCGTCTCGTTCGCCTCCGAGCCGCTGTTGACGAAGAAGCTCACCGAAAGATCGCCGGGCATGATCTGCGCCAGCTTGCGCGCGAGTTGGATCAGCGGAATGGTGAAGCTGTCCACGTAATTGGGGAAGAACTCCAGCCGCTCCATCTGCTCCGTCACCGCCTTGGTCACCTCGGGGCGGCAGTGGCCGCAGACCGTCGTGAGCAGGGTCGCAAAGGAGTCGAAGTACTTCCGGCCGTGGACGTCATAGACGTAGCACCCCTCGCCGCGCTCGAAGATCTTCGGCTCCTTGGCCAACTCCGCGTTGCTGGCGAAATGCGGGATGATGTACTTGACCGCGTCCTGCTTGAGTCCGGCGATTTCCTTTTCGCTGAGTTTCTGCGCGCCCATGTCACGACTCCTTCTTTCCAGAGTTTCCGAGTACCCCGCCAAGCGCATTGCGGGAGAAGATGGCTTCCTTAAGTCGCTCCGCCGTCCGTCCTGCGATTCCCAGGCGCTCGAACGCGTCCTTCAACGCTTTGATGCAGTGATACGTGTTGTAGGTCAGGCGGCGGCGCTCGTCGGCAAACTCCGCCTGCATCTCGGGGTCCGACCAGGTGTAATCGTCCCGCGAAAGGAAGATGGCCCCGTGCGTCTCCGACCAGCGTTCCACTCCGCTGATGAGGCCGTACGGCATGTCGGAGGCGAAGAGGAGGCGCGGCCAGAAGGCCTCCCTGCGCAGGAGCCGCTCGTACACCTCCGGCACGCTGGCCGAGGAGATGTCGAGGAAGAAGTTCGGGCACTCCTCCAGCAGCCCCGACTCCAGAAACTCGAAGAACTGCTCGGGCCGGACGTAGCGGCCCATGTGCGCGAGGATCACTTTGACGCGCGGAAAACGCGCGGCCATCCCTCGGAGGTAGCACCGGTTCTCCGCGTCCCCCACCCCCATGCCGGAGGTGTGAAGCATGAGGACCAGCCGCTTGTCGTTCATGAACTCCAGCAGCCCCTCCGGGATGAACTCCGGCATCGTGGACTTGAAGTTGCTCTTTCCGATGAGGTCGAAATAGGGCTTGGCCCCGACGAACGGCGCACCGGCGGCCAGGGCGCGCTCGTAAGCGGCGATGGAGGGGCGAGGGTCCGTCGGGTGGGCCAGGAAGAAGCCATGGACGCGCCGCTCGCGTCGCATGAGTTCGATGATGTAGTCGTTCGCCTCCTCCAGGTTCACCTCCCGCAGCGGGAACGGAAAGGCGAACACGCCCAGAAGCTCATTGCCGCCAAAGAGCCGACCGTAGAAGTCGCCAAACTCCTCCCATGTGATGTTCGTGAAGGTGCTGAGCGCCTCGCGCCTGCGTTGAGGGCTGAGCGGCGTCATCGCTTCCGGCGGACCGAGGTGCACGTGGGCGTCAAAGAGCGAACGCGGAACCCACGCGCGCAACTCATCGCGCCAGAGGCCGACGTGGTCGCAATACGGCGCGAGCGCCATGTTTTCGGTCTCCTGTCTGCTCGCCGAAAGAGAGACCATCTTATGCACCCACCATTTCCTTCACGGCGCGAGTGATCGTCTCTTCCTGCGGCAGTGCGGCCTTCTCCAACGTGCTGCTGAAGGGGATCGGCGTATCGGCGCCGGCCAGCACCTTCGGGGGGCCATTCAAGTAATCGAACCCCTCCGCAACGACGCGCCGCACAATCTCCGCGCCGATGCCGTTGCGCGTCGGAGATTCATGCACCACCAGGAGCCGCCCGGTCTTGCCGACCGAGCCGAGGATCGTCTCAATGTCCAACGGGACGATCGTCCGCGGGTCAATGACCTCGACGCTGACTTGCCTTTCGAGCGCCTTCGCGGCGGCCAGCGCTTTGCGCCGCATGATGCCGGTGGCGACGAGGGTGATGTCCTTCCCTTCGCGCGCGACGTCGGCCTTGCCCAGCGGCACGGTCCACTCCCCTTCCGGCACTTCCTCCTCGTCGAAGAACAGCACGCGGTTCTCGATGACCAGCACGGGGTTGTCGTCGCGAATGGCGGACTTGAGAAGTCCCTTCGCGTCGTAGACGGTGGCGGGCATGCAGACCTTGAAGCCGGGGGTGTGGGAAAACCAGGCCTCGAAGCTCTGCGAGTGCTGGGCGGCCTCGGCGGTGCCCGCGCCGGCCTGCGCCCGGATGACCACGGGCATCCGGAACTGCCCGCCGGACATGAACTGGACCTTCGCCATCTGGTTCACGACGGGATCCATGGCCATCAGGATGAAGTCAATGTACATGATCTCGACGATGGGGCGAAGCCCCGCCATCGCGGCACCGACGGCCAGGCCGCAGAAGGCTTCCTCGGAGATTGGCGTGCCGATGAGCCGCTTCTCGCCAAACTTCTCCCGAATGCCGCAGGTGAGCTTGTACACGCCGCCGGAGATGTCCACATCCTCCCCGACGACAAACACGCGGTCATCCCGCGCCATTTCTTCGCATTGCGCTTCGCAGATGGCCGCCGCATAGGTCAGTTTTCTCATGGATTCACTCACTTCGACCAAACATTATCGTAGAGGGTCTCCGGCGCGGGGAACGGACTCTTGCGCGCGAACTCGACCGCATCGGCGAGGTCCTGCTCCACCTGCTGATGCATGGTCTCTGTTTCTTCGGGAGTGCACACCTTCTCGCGGACGAGAACGGCCTCAAAGCGCTTGATGCAGTCCTTCTTCGGGCTGCGCCAAAGGGCAAGCTCTTCCTTGGGACGTTCGTCGGCGATGATTCCGCAATGCGGCTCAAGCCGGTACGTCTTGCACTCGATGAACGTGCTGCCCTCGCCACGGCGGGCGCGGGCCACGGCCTCGCCCACGGTGCGATAGACCTCCAGGACGTCGTTGCCGTCGCAGATGGCCCAGGGGATGCAGTACGCTTCGGCGCGCGGAGCGATGTCCGGGGTGCAGGTGCTCTTGGCCACCGTGGTCGTCGCGGCAATCTGGTTGTTCTCGCAGAGCCAGATGACGGGGAGCTTCCAAAGCGCGGCGATGTTCATCGCCTCATGGACGACGCCCTGGTTGGAGGCCCCGTCGCTGAAGAAGCAGACCGTCACCTGGTCTGTGCCTCGGTATTTCGATGCAAAGGCCGCCCCGAGCGCGATGCCAACACCGCCGCCAACAATCCCGTTGCCGCCGAGGAAGCCTTTGGCCTTGTCGAACTGGTGCATGGAGCCGCCACGCCCGCGCGACAGGCCGGTCTCGCGCCCCAGCATTTCCGCCATGGTGCGCTTCAGGTCGAAGACCTTCGCAAGGCAGTGGCCATGCGGACGGTGGCCGCTTGTGGCGTAGTCGTCGTCGCGCAGGCAGGCGCACGCGCCGACGGCGACGGCCTCCTGGCCGACGTAGAGATGGATGGCGCCCGTGATGACGCCCGCGCAATAGAGGCGCTTGACCTCCTCCTCGAAGCGGCGGATGCTGATCATCTGCCGCAGCATGTGGAGCTTCTGCTCTTTTGAGACTTCGGGCGCCGCACCGGCGACGCTGTGTTTCACATCCTTCGCTGACATGGCTGCGCCTCATTAATCAACACGGGCGAACACGGACGGACACGGACGAACACAAAGAACGACAAACCGGCGTCTCACCGTTTGGACTCCGACATTGTCGCGACCGCCTTCCGAGCGGCATGCATCATCACCTCCACGTTCCCGGGCGGGGTGGTGTACATGACCCCTTCCCCGGTGTTGAAGACGTAGCCGCCATCCGGCGTGTTCTCACGGATCATTATCTCCGTCGCAGCGGCGATCTGCGCCGGCGTGGAGTCGCGAAGTAACTTCGGATCGAAGTTCCCCGTCAGGCACTTCTTCACTCCGAGACCTCGCTTGATCGCGGCGATACTGGGACCTTCGCCGACGTTAATCGCGCAGCGTGGCAACTGCGCCTGCTGCTTCAGGTGCGGCAGCGAAGTCTCCCCGCTGTGGTAAATGACCATGCCCCCCGCCTTGTTCATCGCCTCGATGACCCGCGCGGCCGGCTCGAAGGCGAAGCGCATATAGTGCTCCGTCCGGATGAAATGAGAATCCGCCACACAGTCCCCAAGCCAAAGCAGGTCCGCTCCGGCCTCAATCTGCGCTTGGCCGAAGGAAATCTGATGGTCCACGAAGAACTCGATGTTGTCGCGCGCCAGTTCCGGCTCCTCCAGCATTGCCATGAGCCACTTGTCAATACCGTAAATGAGCGCGGGCGCGGAGAACGGCGCAGCGATGCGTCCCGTAATGCAGACGGTGTCGCCGAGGGCCGCTTTGACGCGCCGGATCATCTCCAGATGGAGCGGCAGGCGCATCTCCTTGCGCGCGTCGGGAATCCGGAACTTCCGGAGCGTTTCGCGCGTCAGCGGCAGGTACTCCGCCGCCATGGCCGGACCGTCCGGGGGAAGGCGCATCTTCAGGCCGAGCGGCTCAAATTCGATATAGTCGTCCGGGAAGACCATCCCCCAGTCGTAGTCGAACCGGCGCACCGCGTCCACAATTCCTCGGACGGCCTTGCCAACGTCCGTGCGCTGTTCTTCATGGTTCAGGCCCGACACCCGCATGTCGAGTTCCAGCCCCAGCGCAAACACCGGCGTCCGCCGGGGCGCGCGCAACTCGATGCAGGCCCTGAAGTCCTCAACCACACCCTTGTAAGCCATGCGCATTCCTTTGTTCGATCAGGATATGGGCGTCACGGTGATCCCGCCGTCCGCGCGGATGATCGCACCGTTGATGTACGATGATTCATCGGAAGCCAGGAAGACGGCCAGGTTGGCCACCTCCTCCGGCCGGCCGATCCGGCTCAGCGGCGCGCGCTTGAAAAAGTACGCTGCGTCGAAGTCCTTGTTGTCTGTGCTGCTCGCCTTGACCATCTCCGTCTCGATCCCGGCCGGACAAATGCAGTTGACCCGGACCCCCTTCTTGCCGTACTCGACCGCCATGGAGCGCGTCATCGAGACCACGGCGCCCTTGGTGGCGGTATAGCAGTCGCAGCCGGGGATGCCCATTACGCTGGCGCTTGAGCCGGTGTTGATGACCGAACCTCCGCCGCTCTTGATGATGAGGGGGAGTCCGTACTTGCAGCAGAGGAAGATACTCTTGAGGTTGACCGAGAGTATCCTGTCCCAAGTCTCCTCAGCCACTTCCGTCACCGGTCCGTCGGCGCGGGGAAGGAAGATCGCGGCGTTGTTGTACAGAACGTGCAGCGCGCCGTAGCGCTTCTCCACTGCGGCCATGAGGGCCTGGACGTCCGCGCTTTTCGAGCAGTCGGTCTTGACGAACATCGCATCGCCGCCCGCCGCCCGCAACTTCGCTTCGGCGCTCTTCCCCAGTTCCTCAGAGACCTCAGCGATGACGACTTTGGCCCCTTCGCGGACGAACGCCTCCGCCCCGGAAAAGCCGATGCCCCGGCCCGCGCCGGTGATGACGGCTACCTTGCCTTTGAGACGCATGTCAATCCTCCATGTACAAAGAGGCGATTTCGGCTATCTGACTTTGGCCGGGTCAATCGGATATACGCCGCATTCCTGCGTGGTGCGCACCATGGCCACGTAGTTCTCCGGACGCACGCACGAGGCGATGGTGTTTCCCGAGGAGATGATGTGCGGCCCTTTGGCCGATACCGTGCGCAGGAGGTGCTTGGTGGCGGCGACCACGTCCTCGACCGACCCGCGCCCGAGCAGATCCACGCTGAGGTTGCCCATCACGGTGATCCGGCCGGGATACTTTGCCAGTATCTTGTCCAGTTCCATGCCCGGCACGTCCTCAAGCGGACCAAAGGCATCCAACCCCGTGCCCACGAGCCAGTCCATGATCTTGCGAATGTCGCCATCGGTGTGCTTGATGCAGAAGGCGCCGGCTTTCTTGATGGAGGCGACCACGGCGGTATCGTGCGGCAAAATGATCTCCTCGAACATCTTCGGCGACATCATCGGGCCGTTCTTATCGGAGTAGTCGTCGCCGAGGAAGACCACGTCCGCTCCGGCTGCGATGGCCAGCGGGAATAGCTTGGCGTAGTAAGCCGCGCCGATGCCCATCAGCTCCTTCGCGAAGTCGGGACGCATCGCCAGGTCAAGAAAAAGATGCTCTATCCCGCCGCGCATGAAGGCCGCCGGCGCCCAGCCCGACTCGCCCACCACCGCCACGGCCTTGTCGGGGTAACGCGCTTTCAGCCGCCGCACCTTTGCGATGATGGGAGACTTGGCCGGGTCAGGCGGCACATACCGCGCAAGATCCTCTTCCGTCTCGATGCGCGCCGGGGTGGTCGGGACGGGGATGGCCTCCTGCGTGAGATGCTGCAAGGCCCCCCACTTGTCGCGAAAAATCCGCTTATCGCGGTCCACCCACTCCACTTCGTCGGCCTCGTAGATCATGGTCGCCACGGTGACCATGTCCAGTCCCAAGTGCTCAACGAGGTCGTTGGAGTGGCTCGCTCCGGGCACGATCGCCCGGACGATCTTGGGATCAATCCACATCTCCGCGATCGGCACGCGGTCGGCCTGCCGGTGGCTCAACGTCGCCAGGACGCGCTCGCGCGAGTTCATCTGAGGACACTCCGAAAAAAGTTAAGCTATCCGAGATGATGGCTCGGAACCCACGTCCGTTGTAGGGGCAAGGCATGCCTTGCCCCTACATACAGCTGGAATGTCTTCCCTCACTTTGCGAGAAGCGTCCGAACCGTCTTTTCGATCTTCGGCGCGGAGAGCCCGTACTGATCGAGCAGCCACTCGTGGCCGCCGACTTTGCTGATGTACTTGTCGGGCAGGCCGAGGCGCAGGAATTTCCTCGGCGCGGCGCATTCGTCGCACAGCACTTCCGCCACGGCGCTGCCGAGGCCGCCGTTGAGCTGATGCTCTTCGACGGTGATGATGGCGCCGGTCTCTTTCGCAGCGGCGACAATCGCCTTGCGGTCAATCGGCTTGACGGTGTGCATGCTGATCACGCGGCAGCAGATTCCCTGCTCGGCCAGCGCCTCGGCGGCGGGCGTGACCTGGTTCCCGATGGTCCCGGTGAAGATGATCGTCGCATCGCTCCCATCGCGCACCTGGATGGACTTGCCAAGCTTGAGCCTGATCGGTCCCTCGTGGACCGGCGGTTCCTTCTTGTACCCGCAGCGGTAATAGAAGGGGCCGTCGTAGTCGAGCATGGCATGAACGCCCGCCTCGGCCTCGGCGAAGTCGCACGGGCAGAAGACCACCATGTTCGGCAACGCGCGCATGATCGCGATGTCCTCGGTGGCCTGGTGGCTCACCCCCAGCGCGCCGTAGGCCAGCCCGCCGCCGATAATGACGACCTTTACGTTGACGTTGTGATAACAGACGTCGTTGCGGATCTGCTCCAGACAGCGCAGGGTGGGGAAGTTGGCGATGCTGTACGTAATCGCAATATTCCCCTCCATCGCCACGCCGCAGGCCACGCCGGTCATGTTCTGCTCGGCGACGCCGCAGTTGTACCAGCGCCCCGGGAAGGTGTCGCGGAACGGCTCGATCTCGCCGTAGCCGATGTCCGCCAGGATCATGTAAATCCGCTTGTCTTTCTTCGCGCGCTCGACCAGCACTTTGTTGAAGAGTGTTCTCATGTTATTCCACTCCCAATTCTTTCAGGGCCTGCGCCAACTGGGCGTCGGTGACCGATCCATAATGGCAGGAGACGGTGTCTTCCATCCAACTGACCCCCTTCCCCTTGATGGTGTCGCAGATCAGCCAGGAGGGTTTCCCCTTCTCGAAGGGGAGCTTGCGCAACGCCGCGTCAATCGCCTTCACATCGTGGCCGTCCACTTCCTTCACCCCCCAGTGGAAATCCTCCAGCTTCTTTGCGAACGGTTCGAGGTCCAGCACGTCCTTGGAGTGCCCCAGCGCCTGCACCCTGTTGTAGTCCACGACGACGGTGAGGTTGTCGAGGTGGTGCTGAGCGGCGAACATGAGCGCTTCCCAACTGGAGCCTTCGTCGCAGTCGCCGTCGCTCATCAGGCAGACGACGCGGTGCTTCTTGCCGGCCACCTTGGCGGCCAGCGCCATGCCGACCGCGACGGGCAAACCATGGCCGAGCGAGCCGGTCGAGAACTCCACGCCGGGGACATAGTGGCTGATGTGGCCCATCAGCTTGCCTTCATCCCGGTAATAGCCCTGAAGCCAGTCCTTGGGGAAGAAGCCCAGTTCGGTCAGGACGGCGTAGACCGCCCCGCCGCCATGTCCCTTGCTGAGGATGAAGCGGTCGCGTCCTTCCCACTTCGGCCGCTTCGGGTCCACCTTGAGAACCCGCTTGTACAGGACGGAAAGAATCTCCGCCATGCTCAACATGCTGCCGACGTGGCCGCTCCTGCCGCGGTGGGTCATCCGCAGGCAGTGCTCGCGCACCTTGAGCGCCAGATCGTTGCACTCCTCCACCCACGCGTTCGATTTCGCCATTGCCGGGGCTCCTGTCACTGGATACCAAACTCTTGTTTCGCCCGCGCCACCAACTGGTCAATCGCCCGAACCTGTTCAGCCGGGAAGGTCGGCGGCTCCCACTTCGCCAGGTTGGCCCGCCACGCCTCGTCGCACCGGTCGAGAATAGCCTTCTCCGACCCGTCCCAACCCTGTCCGCTGTACGGATCGTCCGAACGGAAGTAGTCGCTGTTCCACAACTCGCGGCAATGCCGCACGGTGTGGTCGTTCATGAAGAAATTGCCGTGCGCCTTCGTCACGGCGACGATCTCGTCGAAAATCATCGTCTCATCGTTGACCACGATGGGCCTGCCGTAAGTCCACTCCGCCTTGCGGATTTCCATGTCGAGCATGAACTGCGTCGGGGAGCCGACCCCGCCGTTGAAGAGCGTCCCCATCCCCGCGTAGGGAATGTCCGCGTCCTTCTCCCAGCGCCGCCGGCAGGTGGTCCCGTAGTAGTTCTCGAACACCGTCTGCAACCCCGGCTTGCGGCTGGTCGGGCTGAAGAACACCTCCACCATGCAGTGGCCGCCCCACAGCCTGTCGAACAGTTGGCGGACGCCCATGTCGTACTGGATGTAGGCGGGGCCGAAGGTGGTGGAGTTGCCGTTGCGCATGTCGGCAATGAGGGTGATCATGCGCGCGGTGATGTCACTCTCCGGGTCCACGCACCAGCAGACGGCCATGCCGCCAAGCAGTTCGGCGGCGCCCATGATGATCGATCCCGCCAGCGTCGCGGGGGTGCTCACTCCCATGGTCGGCATGCTGGCGACATGGTATCGGTGGACTCCGGCCTTCTTGCGCGCGAGGATATCTTCGGCTGAGCGCTTTTCAAGGATCAGCGGCATCGTCATGCACTCGGAGCCGGCCAGGTAGGCGGAGGAGTTCGGGTCGCCGGTCAGCACCACGCTGGCTTCTTTCAGGTACTTGATGACCTCCGGGTAGATCGCCTCGATGCCGGCGAACTTCGTGGTAAGGTCCATGCTGCGGCGCAGGGAGGCGATGCGCTCGATCTGCGGCGGCATGTCCTGGCGATACCACATGCTGGTGTAGCCGATCTCGGGGGTGGCCTCGGCGAATTTCATCATGGTGTCGAAGACTTCCGTGTTGACCGGACGCACCTTGCCTGCGCGGTAATCGTAGTAGGTGGTTGGGCCGCAATCGAACGCCTGCATCAGAAGCTTCTTCTTGATCGTCTTGCGGAACTTCTCCGCCGTGCCCGTCCAGACCAGGTGGTGCGCCCAGTCCGGGCCGCAAGTCTGCACCAGTTCCTGGTCCCGCGCGTCCTGCTTCTGGCTCTTCACCTGGAAGGCCACCATCTCGGCGACCAGCTGCGGGGGGATACGCAAGCGATGGTCCGGGCCGGCCGTGCATCCCTTGGCCAGGCACATCTTCACCATCTCGTCGTTCTCGACCAGCACCCCCACCTCCGAGAGGAGCGTCATGACCTTCGCCGACAACTTTTCAACCGCCGATGATTTCAGCATGGTCCCACCTCTATGTTTGCCTAAGGTCCTGCCGCCGCACCGGCCCGCTGCTGCTACCGGCGTGGAAGCTCGGACGGAATATGCAATGACAGACTCCCAGATCACGATCTCCCTTGGTAAGGACTTCCAGCGTCTTCTCGACGATCCGGTCAACCGGCGGCACGGCGGTGGTGAGGTCGAGGCCCGGCGTGGAGTAGAACGACTGCCCGTTCAGGTTGACCACCGAGACGTCCTGGGGCGCCTTGCGGCCGATTCGCGGCAACGCCTCAATGAGACGCACGGCCATTCCGTCGTAGGGCGTGATCACGGCGGTCGGCCCGCGCTGCTTGTCCGGCCAAAGCTTCTCAACGGGAGGCGCATCGTATGGGGGGCAGAAGAGGATATGCTTGTCGGAGAGAGTCAACTTCCGCTTTGTGAGCGCTTCGCGCAAAGAGCGCAAAGCCGCGCGCCGTGGCCCGTCCGAGCCGTCCAGCCACCCGATCCGTGTGTGCCCCAAGCCCGCCAGGTGCTCGACGGCCATCTCCAACGCCGCCCCTTCGTCGAAGGCCATGTGGTGATCGTGGGTGGTATCGGTCCAGAAATCGTTGATGATGACGTAAGGCAGCGCGAGCGCGCGAAGGCGCGACCGAATGTCCGACTCGAAGCCGGCGGTCTCCGGTACGGTGGGAAACTTGATCACTCCCGCGGCCTTCAGCCGCTGGAGTTCGCGGATGAACTGACGCTCCACGGCGGGTTGTGCGTTCGTCATGCTCAGGACGATGCCGTACCCCATGCGCCCCGCCTCCAGGGTCAGCAACTGCGCGATTCGGAGGACTTCCGCGTTGAGGATGTTCGGCACGATCAGCCCCAGGAGCATCTGGCGGGACCCCGTCCGCTTCGCCGCATAATGGCCCGACCCATGTTTCCGGCGAACGATGCCTTCCTGCACCAGAGTGTCCAGCGCGCGCCGCACGGTCCCCCGACTGCAGTCGAACATCTTGCACAGCGCATGTTCTGTCGGGATCGCATGGCCGACGGACACCTTCTCCTGGCGGATCAAACGCCGGATATTCTCGGCAATCTGCGCGTGCTTCGGCGCTCGTGCAAGCGGCGTCAAGGCGGTTCTCCAAGGTCTTGAACTTAAGCCCTTGTACCATACCTTGCCGGACACAAGTTGTCAAGACAACTTCTTTGAGAATGACGAATGACGGAATCCCACTGACGAATCAACCGACTGCACTCGTGGCGGGGGTTGTTCATATGACGTTGTTCCAGCGGGAAGGCCGGAGCCTTCATGCATCCATGTGCAGACGCGCGGAGAAGGGCTGCGAGTCGGGTGCGACGTCCGCGGGCGGACCGGCGGAACGGCGCAGCACCAGGGGAGCGGAGATCTCTTTCTTCTCGACTTCGGCGGTTTCCTTGTGCATCCGGTCGATCAGCATGCGCGCCGCTTCCGCGCCCAACTCATAGCACGGCTCATGGAACGTCGTCAGGAGCGGCGACTCCAGCGGCCAGGTAACGTTGTCGAATCCGATCACGGAGAGGTCGCGCCCGATCGTCAGCCCCGCCTCCGACGCAGCCCGGCAGACCCCTTCGGCGTGCAGGTCGCGCCCGGCAACAATGGCGGTGGGCCGAGGCTCCACACGCAGGAGATTTGTCGCCGCCGAGTACGCGTCCAGCGCACTGCTGTTCGGGCAAAGGGACAGCCAGCGGGCGTCCATCGGCACTCCAAGCCGCTTCAACGAATCGCGGTACCCCTGGATCGTCTTCTCATAGAAGGCGCGGCTCGGCACTGTCGCCACCAGACCGATGCGCCGATGGCCGAGCGCGGCAAGGATTTCAACGGCCGTGCGAGCGATACGTTCGTGGTCCACCCACGTAGCGCTCACTTCCAGTTCGCTTTCCAGGTTCGCAACGACGACCGGGGCGCGCAGCCGATGGAGTGCCACGGTCTGCTCGGCAGCGCATGTCTCGACAAAGAGCCATCCGCCGTAGCGGTTGCGCATCTGGAGAATCTGCCCAGGCGTGACCGCTTTCTCAACAGGCCCCTCGTAGTCGCTGGACAGAACGGGAACCATCTCGTAGGCAAAGTGTTCCCGCGCCAACGCGTCCACCATCCCCTGCAGAATCAGCGACGGCTCAGGACTCGGGGCCCCCACGAAAACGCGGTGCAGAATCGCGATGGTCCCCGGCGGTAGGCGCGTACCGGCATCGGGCAGGACGCGCGTGCCCGCCCCGATGTGCTGCTTGACGATCCCTTCTCGGGCCAACTGTTCCAGCGCGCGCGAGACGGACATGCGACTGACCCCGAGTTCCCCCGCCAGCGCGCGTTCGGAGGGAAGGAAAGTGCCCGGCGGGTATTGACCATGTATGACGCGCTGACGCAGAAGATGGGCCACCTGCTCAACGACCGGCCGGGCTTCAGTTTTCCTATGTGCCATTGCCATCACCTCATGGGGCTTCGCATGGCGGACTACTTGGCGATTATTGTAGTCCATACTTGCTGATAGTGTCAAGTGACTAGGCCGTAGCATTTGACATTGCTACCTGAACTGATATAATGGCAAAGGCTATGCATAGTCCAATAGTAGCCCGAAGGCTGTAAGCCGCGTCGTGATGGAGCGTGGAAAGCCGGCGGTTACCTGACGAAGGAGTCGAAGAGATGGCGCGTAAGCAAAAGTCAGTCCTGGCCTTGGATGGGGGAGCGAAGGCAGTGGCCGAATGGCCGAAGCGCCACCTTCTTGACGCGAGGGAGAAGCGGGCGGTTATGGCGCTGTTTGATCAGTCCATTTCATCAGGGGATGCCATCGGCTACAACGGGGCCGAGGAAGAGAATTACTGCAAGGAGTTCGCGGCGTTCCTGGGAGGCGGCTACGCCGACGGAGTGAACTCCGGTTCGAGCGCCGTTTACGTGGCATTGCGCGCTCTGAAAATCAAGGCTTTCTCGGAGGTCATCTGCGGCCCCGTCTCCGATCCGGGCGGGATCATGCCCATCGCGCTGGCCGGGTGCATTCCGGTGCCCGCCGATGCGGAGCCGGGCTCTTTCAACATGAGTCCGAGGTCCTTGGCGCAACGGATCACCAAACGCACCGGCGCCATCGTTGTGGCCCACATCGCCGGGCTTCCGGCCGAGATGGAGCCGATCCTGGACCTGGCCAGAGCCAGGGGGATTCCGGTCATCGAGGACTGCGCGCAGACTCATGGCGCAAAGTACCATGGCAAGTACTGCGGCACGCTGGGCGATGCGGCCGCCTTCTCCACCATGTTCGGCAAGCACCATTGCACCGGCGGACAAGGCGGCCTGGTGTTCAGCAAAAGCGAAGAGACCTACTGGCAAATCCGCCGCTGCGCGGACCGCGGCAAGCCCTTCAACTTGAAGGGGACAAACGGCAATGTGCTGGCGGCGCATAACATGAACCTCAACGACTTGGCGGCCTGCCTTGGGAGGGTGCAGCTCAGAAAGCTACCCAGAATTATCGCCACCCGTCAGCGGTCGGCTCGGTGGCTCATTGCCGCCTGCCGGAATGAGTTGAAGACGGTGCGGATCGTGGATGCCCCCCGCGGCAGCGAAGGAGTCTATTGGTTCCTGCTGGTTCAACTTGACTTGGCGAAGTTGCGCGTGGACAAGGGAACGTTCGTCAAGGCGCTGACCGCCGAAGGGGTGCCCTGCTCGCCAAGCTATCTGCACCTTTTCTGCGACAATGACTGGTACAAGAACCGCAACGTCTTTGAGGGGACCACGTACCCCTGGACCGCGCCGCTCTACAAGGGAGACCCGGCGCGCGAGTACCCAGTTCCCAACGTCCGCGCAACAGACAAATACAGCTTCCAGATGAGTTGGAACGAGCGCGTCACCGCGCCAGTAGCCCGGCAAGTCCTGAACGCGTTCAGGAAGGTGGAGGAGGCCTATCTTGCCTGATGCGAACGGAGTGGTACCGATGCGCGTATACATCATGACGGACATGGAGGGAGTCGCCGGCGTCCTGAATTTCGAGGACTGGTGCGAGCCCGCCTCGAGATACTACGAGCAGGGCAAGGAGTTCCTTACGCTGGAGGTGAATTCCGCCGTGGAAGGCTTCATCGCCGGCGGGGCCACGGAGATATTGGTGGCCGACGGGCATGGCTACGGCGGCATTCGTCCCGAGATTCTCCACCCCGCCGCCGAACTGGCCCGCAACTGGCCGGCCGGCAACGCGTATCCCTTCTCGCTCGACAGCCGCCGCTTCGATTTCGTGGCATCCATCGGCCAGCACCCCAAGGCCGGCACGGTGGGCGGGCATCTCTGCCACACCGGCTCCATGCTGGTCCGCGACGAGTCCATCAACGGCCTTTCCATCGGCGAATTTGGCGAACTGGCCCTGTGCGCAGGAGAACTGGACAGTCGGGTCATCTTTGCCAGCGGGTGCGAGGCGTTCACCCGCGAAGCCCAGGCCCTCCTGCCGGGGATTGAGACCGTCGCCGTCAAGCGCGGCCTGCAGACTCTGCCGGGAAACCACCTGCCGGAAAAGGCCTACGCGCGCCACAACGCAGCGGCCATCCATCTGTCGCCGGAGGAAGCGCGACGCCGCATCCGCGCCGGTAGCCAACGCGCGCTGGAACGCTCACGGCGGGAAACGTTCGGGCGCGTCTCGCTTCAAGCGCCGTTCCGCCGCGTCACCATTTTGCGGAGCAACGACCTGTTCCCCCCGCGCACACGCATTGACGAGCATCCCAGCAGTGTGATCGCCCTGCTCAATCAGTCCGGTCCATTCCGCGATTTGGAGTTTGCCCCCCCACGTCCGGGCACACTATAATTCGGGGGCGCCCGGAGCACTCCTGTTCATGTAAGACCTCACGAGAGGAACTCGCAATGGGAAGCAAGACGGTACGGGTTGGCATCATTGGCCTGGGACGCAGCGGGCGCGATATCCACGGCGCGTACCTGGCTTCCGATACGGAACGCTACCGGATCGTTGCGGTGGTGGACGAACTCGAGGATCGCCGCAGCCGCGCCGAACAGGAATGGGGCTGCCAGAGCCATGCGGACTACCGGGCGCTGCTGGAGCGGACCGACCTTGACCTGGTCGTCAACGCATCGCCAAGTCACCGGCATGCGCCCATCAGCATGGACCTGCTGAACGCGGGATTCAACGTCCTGTGCGAGAAACCTCTGACCCGCAGCGTGGCGCAAGTGGATGAGTTGAAAGCGACCGCCGCAAAATGCGGCAGGCTCTTGACCGTCTTTCAGAACACCCGTTTTATCCCATACTTCCAGCAGGTGCAAAGCGTTCTGGCCGGCGGCCTCCTGGGGCGCATCGTTCAGATCTCCATCGCCTACAATGCGTTCGCCAGGCGATGGGACTGGCAGACGCTTCAGGAGTATTACGGCGGCGGCCTGATGAACACGGGGCCGCATCCAATAGACCAGGCGCTGCTGCTCTTTGGCGAGGGGATGCCGCAGGTCAGGTGCTACATGGATCGCGCAAACACCAGCGGCGACGCGGAAGACTACGTCAAGCTCCTCATGGGCGGCCCGGGTCATCCGGTGGTGGACGTAGAGATTTCCTCCTGTTGCGCTTACCCGCCGATGACCTGTAACATCCAAGGGACGCAGGGTGGCCTCAAGAGCAGCATGTCCGAGGTGGAATGGAAATATTACCTGCCCTCCGAGTCCCCGCAGCCTCCCTTGTCGCGCACACCCCTGAAGAAGGCGGACGGCACGCCTGCTTATTGCAGCGAGCAGCTTTCGTGGCGCACGGAATGCTGGAAGGCCGATGGAGGGGAACCGGAACGCGTTGCCCGCGCGTCCGCCGGCTTCTACCAGCGGCTGTACGAGACGCTGGCGGAGGGCAAGCCGCCGGCGGTCACTCTGGAGCAGGTGCGCCGCCAGGTGGCGGTGATGGAAGAGTGCCGCCGACAGAATCCCCACATTTATCCCAAAGGGTAGCCGGGCATGAAGACGCCTGTCATTGATATTCACGAGCATGTCGTCCCGCGCCGCGGATTCATCAATCCCGCCCGCAAGCAGGGGTGCACCACCGCGACGGAGTTGGTCGCCATTATGGACAAGCAGGGGATTGACCGGATGGTTGCCCTGCCGATCACCTCGCCGGAACCGTTCTTCTCCCAGTCCGTGGAGGAGGTGTTTGAGGCGTGCGATCAGTATCCGGAGCGGTTCATCAAGTTTTGCTGCGTGGACCCTCGGGTGGAGGCGCATGCCGTTGACTATGATTTCGTCCCCATTCTCGAATACTACAAGTCCCTGGGGGCCCGAGGCGTCGGCGAAGTCACCGCCCCCCTGAAATGGGAGGAGAAACGCGTCCAAAAGCTCCTGAGCAGTTGCGAGAAGTTGGGACTGCCCGTTCTATTCCATCTCGGGGTTCGGGCCGACCACTGTTACGGTCTGGTGAGCAGCGCGGGACTTCCCGAGCTTGAGAAGGCGTTGCAGACGTACCCGCGCCTGCAGTTCCTGGCCCATTCCCAGACCTGGTGGGCCGAGGTGGGGCCGAACCCGACTCTGGCGGATCGGGACGGTTACCCGAAAGGTCCGGTCCTCCCCGGCGGACGCGTCTCGGAACTGATGGGCCGATACCGGAATCTGTGGGGAGACCTCTCCGCCGGCAGCGGCTTCAACGCCGTCAGCCGCGACCCGGAGTGGGGCTATCGGTTCCTGGAGGAGTTTCAGGACCACCTGCTCATGGGACTGGATATCTGCACCCCCAACAATGATGCCTGTCAACTCATCGGCTTCCTGCGCGGTGCCGTGAAGACTGAGAGGATCAGCATGCGGGCCTATGAAAAGATCATGGGGCGCAATGCCGTGGAATTGCTTCAGCTTTCTTGAAACAGTGGAGGAGAAGAGATGATTCGCCTGGGAATCGTGGGCGCGGAGAACTCTCACAGTTACTCCATCGGCAAGATTTGCAACATAGACAACGCCCTCCCGATGCGCGTGGCCGCCATCTGGGGTGAGACGGCGGAATTCGCCAAGACCGCCGCCGAAAAAGGCGGCATTCCCAAGATCGTCCAGGACTGGCGCGAGATGCTCGGCCAGGTGGACGTGGTCATGGTGGACCATCGTCATGCCAGGGACCACTTCGAGCCGGCGGAGTTCTTCGTCCGAAACGGCGTGCCGACTTTCGTTGACAAGCCCATGACCTACACCGTGGAGGAGGCCCGGCGGCTGCTCGACCTGGCGGAATCCAGGAAGACGCCGATGACGACTTTCAGCGCGATCCCGATCCAAGCGGCCTTTCAGGCGTTCAAGTCGGAGTTGGTCAAGGACGGCACGCTGCGGACGCTGAACTCGACCGGGCCGGCGGACATTGAGAGCCCGTACGGCGGGATTTTCTTCTACGGCATCCATCAGGTGGACGCAATGGTGGAACTGATGGGCACGGAGGTGGAAAGCGTCACTATGGAGCGCCGCGGAAAGAACGCCATCGTCGTCGTGCGGTACAGTGGCGACCGCTGGGTCACGATCAATTGTCTCGCCGGCCCGGCGGCGTTTCATTGGATGGCCTGCACGGAGCAGAAGGCCCTGACGCAGGCCGACGTGCGCGACAGCAATCCCTATCTGCCCAGCGCCCGCTTGATCCTGAGCCTGGCGGAAGAGAAGAAGAGCCGTTTCAGCCGCGAACGCATGCTGGCGCCGGTGGCGGTCCTCGCCGCGATGGAAAGCTCCTTGCAGAACGGCAAAACCGTGAACGTGCGACTGTAAGACCAACCACAAAAGTCTAGTTGAAGGGAAGTTATCGTGAAGAAGAGTTCACCCGCTCCCGCCCTCCTGGGCGGGCCGAAAGCCGTTCAGTCCGATCCGAAGGACATCTTCTCCTGGCCCATCATCACGCGTGAAGATGAGGAGGCGGTTCTGGACGTCCTGCGTCGCGGGGCGATGTCCGGGCTGGACATCACATTCGAGTTCGAGAAGGAGTTCGCCAAATGGCAGGGACGCCGCTACGCCCTTGCGCACAGCACCGGCACGGCCGCGCTGGAAGCGGCCATGTATGCGTGCGGCGTGCGCCGGGGGGACGAGATCATCTGCCCCAGCGTCACCTATTGGGCCTCCTGCCTGCAGGTCTACAACCTGGGCGGCACGGTGGTCTTTGCCGAGGTGAATCCGCAGACGCTGTGCATTGACCCGGCCGACATCGAGAAGCGCATCTCCCCGCGAACGAAGGCGATCATGGCGGTGCATTACCTGGGTCACCCGGCGGACATGGACCCGATCATGGCCATCGCGCGCAAGCACAAGGTCAAGGTGATCGAGGACGTCTCTCACGCCCAGGGGGGCCTGTACAAGGGGCGCAAAGTGGGCACTTTCGGCGACGTGGCGGCCATGTCGCTCATGAGCGGCAAATCCCTCGCCATCGGCGAAGCGGGCATCTTGCTCACCGACGAGCGCGAGATGTTCGAGCGGGCCGTTGCGTGGGGGCATTACGAGCGCTTTGCGGACCCGGACGCGGTCGAGTCTGCCGAACTCAAGCCGCTGGCGGGCATCCCCCTGGGCGGCCACAAATACCGAATCCACCAGCTCAGTTCCGCGGTGGGACGCGTTCAACTGAAATATTATGACCAGCGTTGCCGCGAAATTCTCAAGGCGATGAACCATTTCTGGGACCTGCTGGAGGGCGTCCCCGGAATCCGGGCGCACCGCACCGATCCCAAGGACCCCGGGATGACCATGGGCGGCTGGTACGCCGCGCACGGCTTGTACGTACCCGAGGAGTTGGGGGGGCTGTCCGTGACGCGCTTCGCTCAAGCGGTCTCCGCCGAGGGCTGCCCCTGCGGGCCGGGCGTCAACAAGCCGCTGCACCTGCACCCGCTCTTTAACAACGCCGACATCTACGGTGACCATCGCCCCACGCGCAACGCCTTCAGCGACCGCGACCTGCGCCAGCCGGAAGGCAGCCTCCCGGTCAGCGAGAAAATCATGTCGCGCACTTACAGTGTGCCCTGGTTCAAGAAGTTCTACCCCAACATCATCGAGGAATACGCCGACGCATTCCGCAAGGTGGCCTCGAACCACGCGGCGCTGAAACAGGACGACCCCGGCGACCCGCCGACGCTCGGCGGATGGCATTTCTTCGCGCACCGATAGCGGAACAGGAGCCTTCCATGAACAATCCGGTCATCATGCACATCAACTATTGCGAGCAGGGACAGACCTTCCCGGAGCTCTGCCGCAAGGCCGCCGGGTGGGGATTCGACGGGATTGAGTTCCGCGGCGCGCGCGCCGGGGTGAAGGAGTCGCCGGAGGAGTACCTCGACCTGATCACCCACTCCGTCAAGGAGGCGGGGCTGAAATTCGCGTTGTTCGGCCATCCGCTCTCAGATTTCACCATGCCGGAGGCCGCAGCCCGCGCGGAGGAGGCGGCGCGCAGCGCTCGCTTCTACCGCCTCGCAAAGGAGCGGTTAGGAGCGCGGTTCGTCGTCTCCAATTGTTTCGCGGGCGGCCTCTTTAACCCGGACAAGAGCGTCCCGCATAGCCTCTATGACAAGCACGGCTCCGGTTGCGCCTCACCCGAGCAGTGGGAGTGGGCCGTGGAGGGGTACCGGGCCATCGCACGCGAGGTGGAGCCGCTGGGCGTGCGCCTGGCCTTTGAGACACACATGAACTACCTTCACGACACGGTCAAGGCCGCCCGCCAGCTTGCCGACCGCATCGGCAGCCGGGCCGTCGGCGTCAACATTGACTACGTGAACCAGGTGTACTTCCCGACTTTCCCAACCCTGGCGGAGGCGGTAGCCCAGGCGGGGGACCGGTTGTACTACGTCCATCTCAAAAATTGCATCTCCGTCCCCGGCGCCGGCAAGTTCCCCACGGCGCTGGAAGATGGCGAGGTCAACAACCGGGAGTTCCTTCGCCTCCTCAAAGACTCCGGGTTCAGCGGGCCGATCTGCGTCGAGGCCCCCCGCCCCGGCGACCGGGAATGGTTTGCGCGTCAGGATCTGGCATACGTCCGCTCGGTGATGAAGGACCTTTAAGGAGGAGACGCTCATGTTGATTGACGTTCACGGCCATATCGGACGCGTCGTCAAGGCGCGCAAGGAGATGCTCGACGGCGCGGAGCTCGTCAAGAAGATGGACGAGTGGGGAATCGACCGGTGCTGCGTCCAGGCGCTGAGCGAGATCCCGGAGGCGGATTACCTGGAGTCCGACACGGAGGATGTGATCCGCGAGTGCTCTCACCATCCGACGCGGCTGATCCCCTTCTGCCTGATTGACCCGCGCTTCGGACTCAACGACCCCTCGATGGACTTCGCCTGGCTGCTCGAAGAATACGTGGCGCGCGGATGCCGCGGCATGGGAGAGATGCTGCCCAAGCTGCCGATTGACGACCCGCGCTGCCTCAACCTCTTCCGGCAGGTCGGCAAGTTCGGGCTTCCAATCATTATTGACATGAACGACAATCCCATCTATTACGGCTTGCGCGACGACCCGGGCCTGCCGCGCCTGGAACGGACGCTGCAGCAATGCCCCGAGACGGTCATCGTCGGGCATGGCCCGACTTTCTGGGCGGAGGTCTCAGGCGGCACGTCCGGCCCGGAACGGCTCGGCTACCCCAAGGGGCCGGTGCGTCCCGGCGGCGCGGTGCCGCGCCTGATGGCCAAGTACCCCAATCTCTGGGCCGAAATCTCCGCCGGCAGCGGCTACAACGCCCTCTCGCGCGACCCCAGCTTCGGACCGGGGTTCCTCGACCGGTTCCAGGACAAGCTCATGTTCGGCACGGACTGCTGCACGCGCAGCGCGACTCGGAAGGAGGTCCCCATCGTGGACTTCTTCCCGCAACTGCTCGCCGACAAGAAGCTCGGACGCGACGCCTGGGAGAAGATCGCGCACAAGAACGCCTGCAGGCTGTTGAAGCTCTAGGCTGATGCTCTGAGCGGCGGCAATGACGGGGGCAAGGCATCCTCCTTCGCTGAAGCTTCGGAGGACAAGTGCCTTGCCCTTACCCCTCCCAATGCCTCAGAGCGGCGTCTTCCGCAACCGCAAGGCGTTGGAGATGACCGAGACGGAACTGAAGCTCATGGCGGCGCCCGCGATCATGGGACTAAGCAGCAGGCCGAAGGGGGGATAGAGCGCCCCGGCGGCAATGGGGATGCCCAGCGCGTTGTAGAAGAAGGCGAAGAAGAGGTTCTGGCGGATGTTCCGCATCATCGAGCGGCTGAGGCGGATCGCCTTGGCGATGCCCCGGAGGTCCCCCCTGACCAGAGTGATGCCGGCGCTCTCCATCGCGACATCCGTCCCGGTCCCCATGGCGATACCGACGTGCGCGGCCGCCAGCGCAGGAGCGTCGTTGATGCCGTCGCCGGCCATGGCGACAATGCGCCCTTCCTCGCGTAACTGCCTGACGCGCTCGTTCTTCTTTCCGGGATTGACGCCGGCTTCGACCCTGCCAATGCCCAGTTTCTCCGCCACCGCCCGTGCGGTGCGCTCGTTGTCCCCCGTGACCATGATGACCTCCACCCCCAGCCGGCGAAGTTCCTTCATCGCTTCGGGGGTGGACTCCTTGATCGGGTCGGCCACGGCGAGTATCCCCGCCGCCCGGCCGTCAATGCCGACGAAGACCACCGTGTCCCCCTCGGACTGAAGCGCGCGCGCCGACGCTTCGAGTTGATCCTTGCCGGACACGCCGTTGCGCTTCAGGAAGTCGAGTTTGCCCACAAACACCTTCCGCCCTGCAACGCGACCGATCACGCCATCTCCGGTCACCGACTCGAAATCATCCGCCGGCGGTAACGTCGCTCCGCGCATGAGCGCACCCGCCACGATGGCGGCGGCCAGGGGATGCTCGCTGCGCTGTTCGACCGAGGCGGCGGCGGAAAGCAGCCCCTTCTCGTCAATTCCTTCAGCGGGCACAACCCGGGTCAGGCGCGGCCGGCCCGCGGTCAACGTGCCGGTCTTGTCCACGACGAGGGTATCCACCCTTTCCATTACTTCAATCGCCTCGGCGTTGCGGACCAGCACCCCCGCCTGCGCGCCACGCCCCACCCCCACCATCACGGACATCGGCGTGGCCAGCCCAAGGGCGCACGGGCAGGCGATGATGAGCACGGCGACCGCGCCGACGACGGCGTGCGCCAAGCGCGGCTCCGGCCCAAGCCGGAGCCAGAGGAGAAACGTGAGCGCGGCGGCGGCGACGACGGCCGGGACGAAGATGGAAGCGACCTTGTCGGCAAGCCGCTGGATCGGCGCGCGGCTGCGCTGCGCCTGCGCCACCATCTCCACGATTTGTGCCAGAAGCGTTTCGCTGCCCACGCGCTGCGCTTCCATTAGGAAACTGCCCTGCCCGTTGACGGTTCCACCCGTAACAAGGTCTCCGACTTCTTTTGACACAGGCATCGGCTCGCCGGTCAGCATGGATTCGTCAACCGCGCTGTGCCCCTCCAGGATCACCCCGTCCACCGGCACCTTCTCGCCCGGCTTCACCCGGAGGCAGTCGCCGCGGTTCACCTCCTCCAACGGCACTTCCCGTTCCTCCCCGTCCCTCACGATCCGCGCCTTCCTGGGCGCAAGGTCCAGCAGCGCCCGGATGGCGCCGCCGGTGCGCCAGCGCGACCTCACCTCCAGCACCTGCCCGAGCAGCACGAGGACGACAATCACCGCCGCCGCCTCGAAGTAGATTCCCACCATTCCTTCCTGCTGCGCGGACGCGGGGAACAGGCCGGGCGCGAGCATCGCCACGGCGCTGTACGCGTACGCCGTGCCGACGCCGACGGCGATGAGGGTGAACATGTTGAGTTGGCGCGTCGCCACGGAGCGCCAGCCCCGCCGGAAGAACGGCCAGCCCCCCCACAGTACGACCGGCGTGCTCAGGATGAATTGGATCCAACGCGACGCCCCCTCCGGCAGGAGCGTGCGTCCGTGCAAGCCCGGAACCGCGTGCGCCATGGCCAGCAGGAAGACCGGCAACGCCAGCGCCCCGCCGATCCAAAGGCGGCGGGTCATGTCGCGCAACTCCGCATCCTCCGGCTCGCCACCGAGGCCGGCCTGCGGCTCCAGCGCCATGCCGCACTTCGGGCACTCACCGGGATGGTTCTGCTGCACTTCGGGGTGCATCGGGCAGGTGTAGACGGAGCCGCTCGCTGCCTTGCCCCGCGCTGTCGGCGATAGTGGCCCACTGAGGAACATATCCCGGCAGTGTTCGCAACAGAAGCAAAAAATCTCCCCATCGCGCTCGGCGCGAATGGCGTCGGCTTCGTCCACCGTCATGCCGCAGACGGGGTCTGTGGGCATCGCTCAACCTCTTCTTGCGCCAAGATAATACTCGCGCCGTGCAGGCGCACAGTCATCTTACAACTCATATGACACCAATACCACGCGCCGTCGGCCTTGTGATTCGCATGTGTCTGTGCTACTGTGCCGGGTGTTTGCATGGTTCTCATCGTTCTGCAGAAGGCGAGTATGGGCGATGGTCACGCGACGTATGACTGTTCTGCTTGCCGCCCGCGTCCTGGATGTCTGCATACTTGCCATCGGCTTCTGTTTCCTTCTTCCCGGTTGCGCCGGCAATTTCAGCAGGACCGTCAACGTCGCTCCCGCCAAGTTCCAGGAACTGGCGTTGAACGCAGAGGTTGCCGAGACGATGGTCGAGACTCACTACCTTGGCGTACGTGACGGAAAGGCGCAGTTATCGGTCTGGCGCATGTCGCTCTGGAACCAGCACAGAAGCACCACCACCCTCTACCTCACCGACGCGGCCACGTTGAGCTCCGAGGTCCTCAACAAACTGGAGGCTGCGCGGAGCCGGACCCAAACGACAGCGCCACCGCAAACTCCGCAATGAATACCCCGGCGTCCAACCACCGTTAAGCCCCTCTCTCAGGCGGATTCGCGTCAGGCGACGCTCGGTTTTGCGCGGGATCGTTCGCCGCGCCGGTCACGCGGCGGAAACGCTTGAGGAACAGCCCCGCGACGAGAAGCCAGCAGACGGCGATGAGAACATACGAGGCGCTGCGCGCGAGCGACATGCGCTGCCCGACGCCCGCGCCCATGAGCGTGACAGGGATCGCTTGCGGGACATACCCCAGCGCCGTGCCGAGCAGATACTGCGCGTGGGTCAGTTCCGTCAGGGCCAAGGTGACGGACACGAAGAAGCCGTTGATCGGCAGTTGCCGCGTCAGCAGCACGGTCCCCAGGCCGCCCCGCGTCAGGGCCAGACTGTAGCGTTCCAGCGCCGGCCAGCGCCGCAGGACTTTGTCGCGCCCGGCCCAGCGCGCGAACAGGAAGAGAGCATAGGAGCCGAGCACGGTCCCGATCTCCGCCCAGAGCATTCCCCAGAAGAAGCCGAACGCCGCCCCCGACGCCGCGCAGAGGGCCAGGCGCGGCATGCCCACCGTCACCAAACCCGCGACCAGCGCGACGAACGCCACCGGCACGAGCCACCCAAGTTCATGCCCCCTGAGGTACTTCATCGCCTCGTTCCAGTCCGCCTGGTAACGTCCGAACGCGGTGAAGTGAATTAACGCGATCACGCCGACGACCAGGAGCAGGAGAACGCCAAGTTTCAGGAAGCGCGGGATCCCGCGCGGAGGGGGTTGCTCCGGCGGCGGCAACTGCACAGGTGCATTCATCGTGCGCGGTTCCTTCCCCTTCTTCAACTTCGCCGGGCGGAAACGTCCTCTTGAGACGCAACGGACGCCGGTCCCGGAAGCGTTTGTGCGGCCTGAGCGATCAGCGCCGACCAGCGCTTCTCGTATAGAAAGATCCACTCCGACGGGTACCTGCGGAAGTTCTCTTCGAAGAAGCCGGCCCACCTTTGAGTGGCGACCACTGCGTCCTGTTCGATATAGGGCGCCCCCACCGAAGGAAGTATGCGCTCCCCGTCCAGATGCACAAAGCCCGGGATGATGGGCGCCTTGCGGCGCGCGCTGAAACGGGCCGGCCACGCGGGGAGATGGGCCGGCTGGCCGAACATGCGCACTTCCACGCTGTCCTTCGTGCGGCGCAGCAGGTCGGTAGTGCCGATGACGAACTTCCTTTCGTGCAACGCCCTGAGGATGCTGCGCGCCGCCGCGGCGGGATCGTGCCGCCGCACATAGGCCACCTCCACCTGCATCTTGTCGAAGCAGCGACGCACCAGTTCACTGCGCAAGACGCTGCGCGATTCGGTCACGAGCAGCAATGAGGGAAATCGCCGGGCAAAGCCGGCCGCCACCGGCACCGCCCCAATGCAGTGCGGCATTACGATGATGCCTCCGCCATGCTCCTCCTTAGCTGCCTCACAATGTGCGAGGATATCCGCGTCGAACTCCACGCGGTCAACCAGCCTCTCCGGCCCATGCCGCATCAGTTCGCCGTACATTCCCGCCGCACATCGGAGCTTCTCCACCGATTCGGCAAAGACCCCGGATGGGTCGTCCCGTCCCACAACCCGACAGAAGTTGCCTATGGTCTTCCGGACGCGGTTGCCGGGGAGGTGGTACCAACACTTCAGTGATGCCAGAACCCCGGCCAGCAGAAAGCGTTGCACCCCCGGCAGCGGTTGTGTGGCGCGAACCCCTGCAAGCAGCGGGAGCGTCAGAACGTCCTTGGCGCGCCTTAAGGAACTCTTCATGGACCATGAACCCGTTGATTGCAGACAAAATGCAGACGCGTGACCCCGCGAGACTGTTACAGCATTTTAGCGTTTCCAGACGATTCTGCAAACTGAAGCCGCCGGCAGGAAGACGGTTGCACACATCGAAGGCATGGCCTATGATACGGACACTTGGGTTTCCGTTGATTGTAGAACCGCCGGTCGTCCAAAAGAGCCCGGCTTACCGTGCCGGGAGAGGTCGCCGATGACGAATGACGCAAGCGAACACCTGCCCGGATCACAGGACCATAAAGTTTTCCATATAGCCCTAGTTATCCTGTTCGGCGCGTTGCTGATACTCCCCTCCTTCCTCACGCGCGACCTGTGGAATCCCGACGAGCCGCGCTACATGGAAGTCGCCCGCGAGATGGTGGTGCGGGGCGACTACCTGGTGCCACACCTGGACAACGTGTTGTACCCGGACAAGCCGCCGATGTTCTTCTGGCTGACGGCGGGGCTGCACAATCTGGGGTGGGAGAATCTTCTAAACCGGACGGTCTTCCGGCTGACGGAGGGGCGGTACATTCTGGGGTTGGAGTATCTCTCGGGCCGGACGGTCGCCGGTCTGGCAATGATCGGAACGCTGCTGATGGTCTACGCCTTCGGCCGGCGGCGGTTCGGGGCGCGGACCGGGCTGCTGGCAGCAGTCGTGACGGCGACCACGTTGCTCTTCTTCGGCCTGCTGAAGACGGGGGTGATTGACCCGCTGCTGACGTTCCTGGAGACCGCCGCCATCCTGGCGGGATACTGCGCGCTCACGGGCGGCACACGCCGTTCGCGGCTGTGGTGGCTGGCGTTCTACGCGCTGTGCGGCTTCGCCATGCTGACCAAGGGGCCGGTGGGTTTCGTGTTGCCCTTCCTTCTGACACTGATCTTCGCGCTGTTCAACCGCCGGAGCGTTTCATTCGGCGGCTGGATGCACGCCGCCGGTGCGGCGCTGATGCTGCTCATTTTCGGCGCCTGGCTGCTGCCGGCCATGATGCGTGGCGGCGCGGAGTATACGCATGCCATTCTCGGCATGACGGGCAACTACACGGTCAATCAGATTGTCAGCCACTCGCAAGGCCCCCATTACTACTTCACGCAACTCCCCTTCTACCTGCTCCCGTGGTCGTTCGTCTTCGGACTGGCCTTGGCGCAGGCGCTGCTGGACTGGCGCAGAAAAGGGGACCGCGACGCCGCGTTCCTTTCGCTCTGGTTCCTGGGCATCCTGTTGTTCTTCACGGCCGTCACGGCCAAGCGCGAGCGCTATCTGCTGCCGCTTATCCCGGCGGTGGGGCTGCTCTGCGCGCGGTACTTCATGCTGACCGCAAAGAACGGACTGCCCTGGCCCAAACTGCATCGCTGCTTCTCGGCGGCGGTCTTCGGCATTTTCGGATTGGTCGGACTCGTCCTCTGCCTCTTTCCCTTCATCGGGGGTCATCTGCTACGGCTGGTTCTGGAAGGCGACCCGGAAATGATTGAAAGGGGGCTGGCGATCTCCTCCTCTTTCGGCGCGGGGATTCTGCTGCCTATGGGCATTCTGATCCTGGCCGCCAGCGTGACCGGGGTCGTTGTGGGCCGTACCCGTACCGGCTGGTTGATCGGCATTTCGCTGGGGATCATTGTCACCTTCTCTCTGGCCATGGATCTGTTCATCGTGCCGAAGATCAACCCGATAAAGTCCAGCAAGGTCTTCGGCCAGCGCGTCCTCCCGTACCTGCTGGAGGCGGACGAAAGGTTCCTATACGCTCATGACTACTCCGGCGTGATTAACCTATACACGGGGATTCTGGATATTCCGATCCTCGATGAAGGGCGGCCCCGCGGCGACAGGACAAGGAGGCCCAAGGACCGCGCGAAGGATGACCATGATGCGCGGGTGGTAGCTCGGCTCACCGGCGTCTTCGAGCGCCCCGGCAAGATCGCCGTCATCAGCGATGAAAAGCAGGCGGCTGCATTCGTGAAGCAGTTGCCTGCGAACGTCCGGATCGTCGCGCGCGAGCGGGTCGGACATCGTGGCATGATCTGCCTGACCAACTGGGGGAAGGCCGCGCCGGAAGACGGCAAGTGATAATTGATAACTGATATTGATGATCTGCAACTGGACGACGACTGCGGCAAGCGCGTGAGATCGTTCTCTCAGTTCTCAGTTCTCGCCGCACACGCTGCTCTTCGCGCGCTTCGTCGCGCGATCAGCAGCATCAGCGCCACCATCATCGGTATCAGAACGATGAGCACGGCATGGCGCGCCATGGTCTCCTTCGGCAACAGCACATCCAGGCTCTCGTGCATTCCGAGCATCCCAAAGAAGGCGAACGTCGCTGCGGCGACCCACTTCACCACCCGCGTCGGGATCCGCTTGTGCAGGACGACCCCCGCCAGAATGCCAACGCCGTCCGCCAGAATCATGCCAACCGTGGTGCCCGACCATATCGGGAGTATCTGCTGGGCCTTGGCCAGAAAGCCGTGGCCGCCTATTCTGGCGGCCTGATCCGCCGCCAGCGTCATAGTCATGAGCTGCGTCTTGTCCCCCATCTCCGCGATGAAGAAGGCCAGTCCGACGGTGAGGAAAGGGCTGGCTCCCGTCCGCCCTCCGGCCTCAGGGCTGGTATCGTCATGAAGCGTCCACAATCCGAACAGCAGGAATGACAGCGCCGCCAGCAGCTTGATCCAGTCGATCGGGACAATGCTCGTGATCATATTGCCCGCGACGACTGCCAGCAGATGATTGAGCGCGGTGGCCACGGCGACCGCCCAGAGGACGGTGTACCAACGATAGCGAGTGGAGAACGCCATCGACAAGAGTTGGGTCTTGTCCCCCATCTCCGCAAGGAAGACCGCAAAGACCGCGATCGCGAATGCCGTCAGCATCGCTCACTCTCTCCCAGTACTGAAATGGGCATGGCATTGCTTTGCCCCTAGAACGACCTCAACATTGTCACGGCTTGGCCGCCAGCATCGCCTTCAACGCGCGGTAGTCCGTCTTGCCGGTGCCCAGCAGGGGCATGTCGGCAATCCGCTGGACGCGCCGGATGTTGTGGATCGGCGAGAGCCCCGCGTCGCGAATCTGGCGATTGACCGTCTCCCGTTCAAGCTCCAGCGTGGTGAACAGGATGATTTCCGGATGCTCCTCGTCCGGGGTCGCCTCGACCGCGATCACCGGCCCTTTGTCCGCGTCGGAAGCGTAGTGCGGCTCCAGCGCGGCCTCGACGGCGGGCAGGCTGACCATCTCGCCGCCCAGCTTGACGAACCGCCTGAGCCGACCCGCGAAGGTGAGCACGCCATCCGCGTCCTCTGTAACCAAGTCGCCGGTGCGGTAGTAGCTCTTCCCCTCGAACTCGACAAAGGGGGACGGCGCCTCCCCCATGTATCCGCCAAATACGCTCGGCCCGCGCACCAGGAGCATGCCCGGCATTTCCTTCGGGGCGCGCACGCCGCTTTCCGGGTCCACGCGCACATACTCCAGCGAGGGCAGAACCATTCCGATTGTGAACGGCTTCGGGGTCCGCTCCGAATTCACCGAGATGATCGGCGAGCATTCCGTCACGCCGTATCCTTCCAGGATGGTCGCCTGCGGGCAGCGCCGGGCGATGGCGGAATAGACGCGCTCGGAGCATTTTTCCGCGCCGGTGACGGCCAACCGCAGGGAGGCCAGCGTGTTCTCCTGCGAAGCGCGGACGATCCCGTGCAGGAAAGTGGGGGTGCCGATCAGCAGCGTCGCCCGGTACGCCTCGATGAGCCGGGCGATCACCAGGGAGTCGGTCGGGTTCGGGTGATAGATCACGCGCAGCCCCAGGCAAAGCGGCAGCACCATGGTCTCGGCGAGGCCGAAGGAGTGGAACGGCGGCAGGAAGCCGATCATCCGGTCGCTGCGGCGGATGGTGACGACCTTCAGCACGTCGGCGATGTTCGAGAGGATATTCCGGTGGCTCAGCGGCACCGCTTTGGGCAGGCTCTCCGAGCCGCTGGTGAACAGGATGGCCGCCGTGTCGCTGATGCGCGCGCGCCGCAGCGGCGCCCAACAGAGCCGCGCCGCGGCCGCTGCCCGCAGCTTCTCCCAACTCCCCATCCCCCGCGCCAACTCCTCCAGGCGCACGAAGCGGTCCTCCAGCGCGCCCAGTTCCAGCCCCTGATGCGCCAGCCGCGAAAGGAGCGCCTCGGCGGTCAGGATGCGCTGCGCGCCCACGAGGTCGAGCGAGTGGACCATGTTGCGCACACCCGCGGTCCAGTTGACCATGACGGGGGTCTTTCCCGCGAACAGGACGGCGAGGTAGAGAACGTCGGCGGCGACGGAGGCGGGCAGCATGATTCCCACGCGCTCGCCCGGCAGCGCCTCGATGCGCGGTTTGAGCAGCAGGATGGCGGTGACGAGGTCGCGATAGGTACGCCCGCCGCCGGCCTGATCGGCAATGATGGTGCGCCCCGGCGCGCGTTCGGCTTGCTGCAGGAACGCCTCGGCGATGTTCCGCGCCCCCTCCGGCAGCGACACCGCTTCATCGCTCTTCGGCCAGGCAAACCAGCCGCGCGGAACCGGTTTGAGTTCGACGTGAGCCGCCGAGACCGCCTGACCGACGGCGGCGAGGAGTACGTCCTTCACCGTCTGCAGCGCGTCCCCATCGGCGACCGGGAACCCGAACTCTTGCTCGATCCACGCGCCCACGTCGGCGCGCGCCAGACTGTCCATCCCCAGGTCCCGCGCCAAATGCGCCTCATCGGGGATCGCCGCGGCGCCGGTCGCCTCGCGCAGGTACTCGATCACCATCTCACGCGTCGCGGGGGGAACTTTCCCGGCGTCTCCCTCGATGCCCAGTCGCTGCGGCTCGGGCAGTTGGCGCGCGCCCCCCCGCTCCCAGATCGTGTACGGGACATATGTGTTGCCCGGCGGGTCAGCATTGAAGAAACGCTCAAGGTCAGCGTTCAGCGCCTCGCGCCCGGCGCCGCGCGGGAAATCCTCCGGCTCGACGAACTCGATGCTAACCGCGCGGCGCGGCGTGAAGAAGAGGAAGTTGGCGAGGATCGAGAAGAAGCCGCGCGCGAGCGCCTTTCCCACCTTGGGCGCGCCCTGCGCCCAACTGAACCCGCTCCCCCACAGCCCGCGGGTGCGGACCAGGACTATGCGCGCGTTCGGCGCGGCGCGAAGAACCGTCTCCGCGCCGCTGTTCCCCCCCACTTCCTCGAACCGGCTGCGCAGCACGTGGCCGGCGGGGTAGATGAGCAGGTTCTCCCCATTCTTCAGCCCTTCGGCCGACTCGGCCAGCACGCGGTCAATCTCCTCGCGCGCACGCGTTCCAAGCTTCGAGGTGTCGGGAATCGTGCGCACCCCGATGCGCCGCGCCAGGTTCCGAATCAGGAAGCGGTCCACCTGGTCGCGGTCGGCGACGAATCGCGGCGCAAACTGTTTGCCCAGCAGCGCCGCGAGAATGATCGGGTCTATCAGCGCCGGATGGGTGGGCAGGAAGAGGATGCCGCTGCGCCCCCGCGCGGCGATTTTGTCCAGCCCCTGGGTGCGGATTCGGTAGCGCAGCCAGAGCATGGCGCGCACCCAGCCTCGAATCAGCGCAAGGATCATGCCGGCTCCTTCCACGCCAGCAACGCCCAGGTCAGGAGGCTGACGGCCAGGCTGAGGCCGCCGGTGACGAAGAAGGTCCGCGAGGGGGCCATCTCCAGGGCGTCCAGCAGCAGATTCGCCATGGGGCCCGCGAGGAGGATGCCGATGAACGCCGCGCAGTTGGAGGCGGCGATGATCGTCCCCTTCTCCTCATGGCGCGGGCGGATCTGGATGAACGCCTCGCAGGGAATCACGATGATCCCGCCCGCAATGCCGACGCCCGCAAACATCACCAGGTACCAGGGCAGCGCCCCGGCAGGGCTGAGACGAGAAGCGAACGGGACCATGAGCAGGAACAGCGACATGGCCACCCCCGCGGGCGCGAGCACCTTGTACCAGCGCGTTCCCTTGGCGATGCGGCTGGCGATTAACCCGCCCACGGCGATGCCGCTGAGTTCGGCGACGAGCATCAGGCTCGTGCGCGTGTTGCTCCACTTGTGCTCGTTAACGCCCAGGGCGTTGACCACCAGCGTCAGCAGCGTCCCCACGAACCATATATACAGGTTCAGGAAGATGACCAGCCCCAGGAGGAAGTCCTTGCGCAATTCGTACAAGTCTTTGATCGTGCGCCACGGCCCGGCCCAGGGGAAGGGCTTGCCCGGCGCGGCGGCGGGCCGATGTGGCACGCCAAGGCTCGTGATCAACCCCAGCAGCGAAATCAGAATAACCCCCGCGCCGATAGCGAACCGCCCCGCCGGGACGCCCCACACGGGGGCGAATTTCTTGTCCAGGTCCAGCACCACGCCGGAGACCGCAATCCCCATCAGGATGGATGCCGTGACGGCCACTTTCAGGATGGCGTTGGCGGTGATGACGTAGGACTCGGGATAGAGCTCGGGGATGGAGCCGTTTAAGGCCGGGTTGAAGATGGTCGCCTGCGTGGCCATGATTCCCAGCATCACGAGCATCAGCGGGACGCTGCCCAGCCAGATCCCCAGTGCGCCGCAAATCATGGCGGCAAGCTCCAGCGCCTTGGAGCCGATGGTGACATTGCGCTTGGAGTGTTCGTCGGCCAGCCAGCCCGCATACGCGGCGAAAACGATGAACGGCGCGGCGAAGATGATCGTGGCATACCCCTGAATGCGCTGAAGCCCCGCCCCCGCGGCCAGCAGCAGAATGGCCTGCCGGAAGAAATTGTCATTGAAGACCCCGAGCGAGTACGTGGCGGCCATGGCGACGAAGTTGCCACGCGCGCGGCGAATCTGGTCGCGAACGGCTGGGTCTGTGTTCATGTCATCCTGCGCATCCAAGAAACGCCGGGGACCGTCCCGGCGCGCGATTTTGACAGAGCGGAGGGAAGGAATCAAGCGGCGGGCGGCAGAAGCGAAGGGAAACTACGAAACACGCGAAAGGCGCGAAGATGACAGGACGAACGGCCAACGGCTTTTCAGCCGCAGATAAACGCGGATGAACGCAGATGCGGCTTCTTACGATGCCCCAGTTTCCCAGATGGGAAGGGGGCGTCCTTGCGCGACAGCGATCATTGTCATTGCGAAGCCGACCGGCCCTGTGTACATTTCGCCTAAGGGCACTCTCCGGTCGGCTGTGGCAATCTTCCTCTTTCACTGCCCGCTCCCCCGGGCTTTTCCCCTGGCACCGGGCGTGATGAAGCATGAAGATCGCCGCAGTCGGCGCGGGCGGGCGTCCGCTCTGCAGATAGGATTCGTGGCGCGCCTCCTTCGCGATGACCATTCATGGGCGGCTCACGCGTATACGAGGAGGGGCGATTTCGCTTGCAGAATCCCCTGTGGAAGGTAGAATACTGACGAGCACATTAGCCGCGCGAACGACTGCGCGGCTGGTGCATGAATATGAACTGCCCAACTCGGTGTGTGCCGTGCACTTGGACCGGCAGTTCATTGGGAGATGCATCGGGACGGTCGCAAGTCGGCGTTTCATGGGGGATTCCGGCTTTAGGGAGCGTCATATGATCATCGCCTGCCCGAAGTGCAAGTCTCGGTATCAACTCAAGGACGGCGCCAGCCCGGAGAAGGTGCGCTGCAAGAAATGCCAGGAGGTCCTCGACGTCAAGAGTTGCGTCGTCAGCGACGCCGGCGCGTCAGCCAAAACGATTGTTCCCACTCCGCCACCCGCCGCTGCCTCGGCGCAGGCCCAGCCAAAGACGGCGGTCTCAGCCCCCACGCCCAGGCCGGTTGACAAATCGGCGGCGAAGACAGTCGTTCCGCCCTCTGCCACCAAGCCTGCCTCAGCCACGCCGCCCCCCCGGGCGCAAGCCAAGACCGTTGTCGGCATTCCAGCCGGCGCTACCCCCCGGCCCGCCGCCACCGGCGCGCCCCAGGTTGCGTCGCCCCGCGCGGAGATGAAGACCATCGCCCCGCAGGCGCGCGCAGAGATGAAGACCGTCCCGCCTCCGCCGCGCGCGGAGATGAAGACTGTCGCACCTCAGCCAAGCGCAGAAATGAAGACCATCGCCGGCCCCGCGGCCCCGGCCTCCGCCGCCGCTCCTGATGACCTCGTCGGCAAGACGCTCGGCGGCTATGAGATACTCCGCAAGCTCGGCCAGGGCGGGATGGGCGCGGTCTATGAGGCGCGCCAGGTCGCCTTGGACCGAAGCGTCGCGCTCAAAGTCCTTCCGGCGGAACTTGCCGCCAACAAGAGCTTCATTGTCCGCTTCACGCGCGAGGCGCTGGCCGTCGCCAAGCTCAACCACAACAACATCATACAAATCTATGACGTCGGCAAGGCGGACGGGACGTACTTCTTCTCCATGGAGTTCGTGCGCGGCGCGACGCTCCAGAAACTCGTGGAGAAGGAGGGGAAGCTCGACCCCGCCACCGCCGTCGGCTACATCATGCAGGCCGCGCGCGGACTCGAATATGCCCACCGCAAGAACATCATCCACCGCGACATCAAGCCCGACAACATCATGGTCAACGAGGAAGGGGTCGCCAAGGTCGCCGACCTCGGTCTGGCCAAGGATGTCAAGGAGGAGGAAGCGTCGGTCACGATGTCCGGCGTCGGCATGGGCACCCCCCACTACATGGCGCCCGAACAGGCGACCGACGCGAAACGCTGCGACCAGCGCGCGGACATCTATTCGCTCGGCTGCACTCTCTACCACCTCGTCACCGGGCGGGTGCCGTACGACGGCTCATCGGCATTCGAGATCATCACCAAGCATGTCAAGGAGCCGATCACGCTGCCGCACGTCGTCTGCGCCGACGTGCCGGAGTCGCTCTCCGCGATCGTCGGCCGAATGATGAGCAAGACGAAGGAGGAGCGCTACAACAGCATGGCGGAGGTGGTGACGGCGCTGGAGGAGTACCTGGGCGTGAACTATGCGAGCCGGGGTTTCCAGCCGACGGAAGACCAGATCGCCACGCTGGGCCGGGAGGCGGAGCAGGTGGCGGCGGCGCGGAAGAACGCCAAGGGAAAGATGGCCATGGCCGGCCTGGGCCTTCTTGTGGTCATCGTGGGGCTTATAGCCGTCCTCTCGGGGAGCTGGCGGTTCGCCCTGGCGGTGGCGGAGTTCGCCCTGTTCGCCCCGGCGGCGTACTTCGGGCTGAGCGGCTTCCGGCGCAAGAGCTATGCGTACCGCCGAGCGCGCAACTTCATCTTCGCCATGAGAATACTGGACTGGGTGACCGTGGTCGTCGTGGCCGTCGTGGCGGTGGCGGTGGGGATCATGTTCAACCTGCTGCTCGGCGCGCTGGTGGCCGCGCTGCTGGCCGGAGCGGCGGCGGTGGGCTATTACGCCGCATTCACGCGGCCAATGCGGGCCGCGGCGGAACCTGCTCTGGAGGGGCTGCAGAAGTTCGTCCGCGACTTGCGCCGCAAGGGAATCCCCGAGGAAGATATCCACCTCTTCATCTGTCAGCACGGCGGGGCCCAGGGCGAGGCGATCTGCGAGGATCTGTTCAGTTACGAAGCGGCCGTGGCGACGCGCCTCAAGCGGGACCCGCAGGAGATGGAGAAGCGCTCCTTCTCCTCCAAGATGCGCGACAAGTTCATCCATTTCCTGAACCAGGCTGAACTGAAGCGTGGCCGCGGCAAGGCCGTCACCGGAACGGAAACTCACGCCGCCGAGGAGTATCTTGCCCAACTCGACTCGAAGCCCGGCATCCTCAGCAGCGTGCTTCTGGATGGTCCCAGGTTCCTCATCGGTCCGAGCGGACGCGTGACCGTCGGCGCGATCATGCTCCTGCTGGCCGCCGTGAGCTGGAAGGGGTTCATGTTCAAGGACAGCGCCGCACTGACCTCGTTGAACTATGGCCTCTTCTCGCTGGGCATCCTGCTCTCCGGGTTCACGCGGTCGAAGATATTCCTCCTGGGCATCGCCGCATGCTGCATCGTCACCGGGCCGCTCGCGATCTTCGCCAGCGGGGAGGGCACGTTCCTGGGCCAGCCGGTCTCCAAGCTGGTCGAATCCTATCCGTTCCTCGGCCAGGTGCTGGAGTCCATCAAGCAGGAGCTCGGCGAGAAATTCGTTAACGGCATCAAGCCTCCATTCATCGTCGGCTCGATAGCGCTGCTGGCGGGATTCGTCGCCCAGTTCTTTATGGATTGGTGAGCGGCGAGCACGGAACGTACAAGCCATTGTGGGGGCGCAGCATGCCGCGCCCCATGAGCGGGCAGTACGCAAGGAGCTTCTAGGCATCTGCGTTGCGGCGACAGGTAGGGGCGTAGCATGCTACGCCCCTACAACGGATGGCGGGTCTATGCCCAAAGCGCAAATACCTCGCATCGTCAAAGGCTTGTGGATTCGCCTGCGGAAGGTAGAATATTGCCTTCAGGCTCGCGACGGCCGCGAGCCGTTCTTCATCCGGGAAACGCCGGATCAGGAACCAACAGGCGCTTTCGGAGAAGGGAGTTGATGGTTCCGCGCATCGCCTATCTGGGCGACAGCCCGCTGCCGGGCGCGGCAAGCTACCTCGCCGGGATCATGACGCATTTCGGTCTGCCGTTCCTGCACGTCCCGCCTGACGCCCCCCCGCCGGAAGCGGCCTTCGCGGAGAGTGTGGGCCTCTACGTCCTGAGCGACTACCCCTCGGCGCGCATTCCCGCCGCCGGCATGAAGCGCCTCTGCGAGCGCATCCGCGATGGGGCCGGGCTGCTGATGTTGGGCGGGTGGGAGAGCCATCACGGACTCGGCGGCGATTATGACGCGACCCTCCTGGCGGAGTTGCTTCCGGTGGCCATCTCCGACAAGGACGATCGGTGCAACTGTTCGCAGTTGGTCCTGATCAGGAAGCGCATGGAGCATCCGATCGTGACGGCGCTCCCGTTCGACCGCCCCCCCGGCATCGGGGGCTACAATGAGTTCAAGGCGAGGCCCTCCGCCACCGTGATTCTGGAGGGGGAGCGCTATCGCATCACCTGCGGGGACGGGAAGGCCGACTTTGCCGTGGAGGGCCGATTCCCGCTGCTGGTCGTCGAGGAGAAGAAGCGCGGCCCGCGCGGGGCCGGACGGCGGGCATGCCTGGCCACCGACGTCGCGCCGCACTGGGTCGGCGGGTTCGTGGACTGGGGGGATGAGCGCCTCACCGTGCGCATGGGCACCGACTTCATCGAGGTGGGCGCGTGGTACGCGGCGTTCTTCCGCAACTTGCTGGCGTGGTCTCTGGGTGAAGGAGAGGCATGATGAGAGGAAATGCGGTCATCGGGCAGTCCGGCGGGCCGACCAGCGTCATCAACGCCAGCCTCGTCGGGGCGATTGAGGCGGCCCGCGGCGCGCCGGAGATCACCGGGTTCTACGGGATGCGCTTCGCCATCGAGGGCTTCCTCCAAGGCGCGCTGGTGGACCTCGGCGCGCAGTCGCCGGCGCGGCTCCGGAAGCTCCGGAAAACCCCCTCCAGCGCGCTGGGCTCCTGCCGGCACAAGTTGAAGGACGATGAACTCCCGCGCATCCTTGAGATGCTAAAGAAGCACGATATCCGCTACTTCTTCCTCATCGGCGGCAACGACTCAATGGACACCATCCACCGCATCGAGGCGTACTGCCGCCGCGAGGGCTACGAGTTGCGCGGCGTGGGCGTCCCCAAGACGGTGGACAACGACCTGTTCGGCACGGACCACACCCCCGGCTTCGGCAGCGCCGCGACGTACGTGGCGCGCTCGGTGGCGCAGGCCGGAGTCCTCGCCCGCGACATGCAGAAGGTGGACAAGTTCGTCGTCTTCCAGACCGTGGGGCGCGACGCGGGATGGCTCGCGGCGGCGGGCGCGCTGGCGAAGAAGGAGGAGTCGCAGGCGCCGCATCTCATCTATGTGCCGGAGAAGCCCTTCGACCGCGAACGCTGCCTCGCGGATGTCCAGCGCTGCATTGACAAGCACGGCTTCTGCTCGATTGTCTGCGGCGAGGGAACGAAGTACGCCGACGGCACCCCCGTCTCCGCCTCGAAGACGCGGGATGGCTTCGCCAACATCGAGTTCGGCGCGATGGGCGGGACCAGCGCGGCAATGATGATCCACCGCATGATTTCCGACGCGCTCAAGGTGCGGGGAGAGTTCCAGGTGCCGGAGTCCCTGCAAATGTGCGCCTCCGACCGCATCAGCCCGTTGGACGTGGAGGAGGCCGCCCTGTGCGGCGGCGAGGCGGTCCGCCTGGCTCTCGCGGGGACGACGGGCGTCATGGTGTCTCTCGTGCGCCCGGAGGGAGAGTACCGGACGACGCTGGGGACGGTAGCGCTCTCGGAGGTGGCCGTGCATGCCAAGCCGATGCCGGAGGCGTTCCTGAACGCGGAAGGGAACTTCCCGACGCAGACGTTCCTCGACTATGCGCGGCCGCTCATTGGAAAACTGGAGAACTACGGGACGATCAAGATGGCAAGACCGAAAACACTCTAGGTGCCGCGCGTGCCGTTGTAGGGGCAAGGCATGCCTTGCCCCTACCGCCACAGGACAATCAATAAGGAGAAGTAAGCGATGAATCGCAACAATAAAGCGTACACGAAGTTCGCGCTGAGCAGCGAGATGATGGAGACGCCGGCCATCATCGAGAAGTTCAACTTCGCCCAGGCGCCCGAGGCGGAGAAAGCCGTCGCCAGGCGGAAGAAGGCGTTCTTCACCGGGGAAGGCTCCAGCCGCATCTTCCCCGCCAAGCAGTTCATGTTCCAGGCGATGCGCGGCGGCGCGAAGATCCAGGCCGCCACCGAAGGGTCGCGGCAGGCCGCGGAGTACGACCTCTCCGATTTCGTTGTGTTCGCCGCCTCCAATTCCGGGCAGACCAAAGAGGTCGTCCTCCTCCTGCGCGACCTCAAGGCGAAGGGGCACAAGGCGATTTTCTCATTGTCCGCCTTCGCCGACACGCCGCTGGGACAGGCCAGCACCGCCGCTTACGTCCTTTCCTGCGGCAAGGAGAAAGCGGTCGCCGCGACCAAGAGCGTGGTGGAGCAGGCGCTCTTCTACCACGCGATTCTCGACCGCGTGACCGGCGCGAACGCCCTGCCGGCCAAAGGCAAGGCGCTCGCCGCCGCGTTCCAGCAGGCGCTCTCCCTCCCCGTCCCGCCGGCCATCCTCAAGAAACTCGCCGGGGCGAACACGCTCTACTGGTCGGGGCGCAACGCCGGCGCGGCCGAGGAACTCACCCTCAAGACCAACGAGATCACCCGCAAACGCTCGGGGTACCTGGAAGGCACGTACGCTGTCCACGGCATCGAAGAGGTGATGTCCGCCGATGACGCCGTGGTGGTCATCGAGCCATTCGAGGCGGAAGAGGCGAAGTTCGAGGAAGTTCTGGTGAAAGGAGTGGGCTTGACCGTCGTGGCGATCTCCTCGCGCGCCACGCGCTTCCCGACAATCCAGATTCCGTCCGTCGCGGGGATGGAGGAGTACGTCCGGCTGGCGGCGGGCTGGAACCTGCTGGTCGAGATCGGCCTGGCGCTGAACGTAAACCTCGACAAGGCTGAGCGCGCGCGGAAGGTGGGGAATGCTTTAACGGCGTAAGGCAAACGGCGGAAGCAAGAACGGCGAGTACTGATTGCTGAATACTGAGTACGCTCTGTAGAAACCATCCAGTGAACCCCCGAAGGGGGTGATGGACATTAGAGCATATTAACATTTGACGCCTACGTTGCAGTGACGAAAAAAGCCCTGACTGTCCTGCGGCGTAACGGCGTCGAGCGCCGAGGCAATAGCTGTCAGAAGCGCGTCGTGTGTTCGAGCGCATAGG
>Ga0209516_1000015_pt1 | contig 99979 bp, 63 predicted proteins | sample Napbiome12C3dose_FD_187716 | JGI IMG/M metagenome (GOLD analysis project Ga0209516, IMG submission 187716) | Groundwater microbial communities from S. Glens Falls, New York, USA - Naphthalene biodegradation metagenome 12C3dose (SPAdes) (version 2) ... | reverse complement strand
CGCTGATTTACCCCGTTAAATAGCACATCACGAATTGTAATGTATTTTGAAATGTTTATTTAACGGGGTGAACGCGGATGAAACGGATTTTCACAGATTTAAATCCGCGAAAATCAGTCAAAATCAGCGTCATCCGTGTTCTATTGTTTTTAAAAACTTCCTTTTTCTCATTAAAAGTTGAACGATGCGTAACATCAGTTAGAAACTAAAACTTGATTGACTTTTCGTCCACGTCTCTAGTGTTTTACACTTGATGCTTCTAATTTGCCATTCGTATTCACCGCAATTCCATTTCCGTCCTTCGTAAACCGTGCAAACATTCCCGACGGTCGTTTGAAGAATGCGGGAATTCTTGTTTTCCATTCATTCACTTTCATATACACAACCGGAACGAGAAGAAGCGTTAAGAACATCGAACTTGTTAATCCGCCGACAAGCGCCCACGCAAGTCCGGATTTCCATTCCGTGCCCGATGCTTTTGAAAGTGCGATGGGAAGCATTCCGAAGATCATCGTCAATGTTGTCATTAAAATTGGACGAAGACGCGATTGACCTGCTTCGAGCAATGCTTCGTACACCGAAAGTCCGTGATCAAGCCGTGTTTGATTTGTTCGATCAACAAGAAGAATTGCGTTCTTCGCAACAAGACCGATCAACATAATAATACCGAGCATCGAAAAAATGCTGATTGATTTTCCGGTAATCGCAAGTGCGATCATTGCGCCTACCATTGCAACAGGAATTGAAAACAACACAACGAACGGATAGACGAATGAATCATACAATGCAACCATGATCAGATACACAAATAAAATTCCGGCGATCATTGCAAGACCTAAACTTCCGAAACCTTCTGTTCTGTTTTTTTCCATTCCAAGATATGCAAGGTCAATGCCTTTTGGCAAACCTTCTTTTGCAATTTTTGTTTTGAATTCTTCCATCACTGTTCCGGCAGGGCGACCGACCACTTGCGCGTTCACATATAAAATACTGATGCGATTTTGCCGTTGTAATTTTGATGGTCCGGCAGATTGATAGACAGTTGCAAATTGTTGCAATTCAATTTGCTGTCCGCGTGGATTAACGAATGTTAAATTTTTCAGGTCAGAAGTTTTAGAACGATTCGATTCATCAAGTTGAATGCGAAGATCGTATTCATTATTTCCATCACGAAATTTTGATTGATCATCTCCGGCAAGAGCGACACGCAATGTTGCGCCAACATCGGCAACAGAAAGTCCGAACTGAGCCATTTTTGCGCGGTCAATTTCAATTTGCATTTCCGGTTTTCCCGCTTCAGAAGAAAGACGAATATCAGCAGTACCGGGAATTTCTGCCAGAATATCGCGAATCTTATCAGCAGTTTGTTGAATAAGTTTTATATCAGTTCCGTTCACGCCAATCTGAACCGGTGCCTGATCTGCGGAACCAAAAATTCCAATCGGAGCGACATACACTTTTACTCCGGGAATTTCCCGCACTTTTACTTTTATATCTTCACCAACTTGCGCTGTAGATTTTTTTCGTTGATTTTTTGGAACGAGCGCAACATTCAATTGTGTTACGTTATTGTTTGCAAATCCCAACAAACCATCCTGCGACACACCGACCGTTGTGAAAACTTTTTTTATCTCCGGCATTTGCGAAAGAATTCGTTCTACTTCTAACGACACGTGATTTGTTTGTTCAACTTTTGCGCCCGATTGCAATTCAATGGTAACGCTGAACTCTCCGCGATCAGAGACCGGCATAAATTCATTTCCGATGAGTCCGAGCGCGGGAAGTGTGAGTGAACCGAAAAATAACACAACCGTTGCAACGCCAACCAATTTTTTATTTTGCAAACTCCATTTCAATATTGTTTGATAATGCTCTGCGAATGCATGATAGAATTTTTCAAACGCGAGAGCGAATTTTCCCATCAATGTTCTGTCGGTCAGTCGTTCAAGTTTTGCAAAGCGTGATGCAAGCATTGGTGTAACGGTGAATGAAACGAACAAGCTCATTAATGTTGAACTGACAACGACAAGCGCAAATTCCCGCAAAATATTTCCTACCAGTCCGCCGACAAGTGATAAAGGAAGAAAAACCACAACGTCAACCATGGTAATGGAAAGCGCAGCAAAGCCAATTTCATTTCGTCCGCGAAGCGACGCGGCGCGCGATTCTTCACCTTTTTCTAAATGATGATAAATATTTTCCAACACAACAATGGAATCATCCACAAGAATACCGATAACGAGCGACATGCCGAGCAACGTCATCAAGTTCAGTGTGAATCCCATCGCATACATAAACACAAATGTTGAAATCAGTGATGCCGGAATTGCAACCAACACGATCAAAGAATTTCTTACGCTGTGAAGGAAGAGCAACATCACGATTGCAACCATGAGAATTGCGAGGGCGAGATCTTCTTTCACGGCATTTGCCGCATCAATGGTAAATGTAGAACTATCTTGCGCGATGTCGAAAAGAATTCCTTGTTCTTTAAATTCATCCTGAATTTTTTTCAATTCAACGCGCACAAGTTTGCTTACATTCACCGCGTTCGCATCGGATTGTTTCTGCACTTGAATTCCGACCGACGTAATGCCATTCACGCGGCTCATCTGCACAAAATCTTTTGCGCCGTCCTGCACTTCGGCAATATCAGCAAGACGAATATCGCCGCCTTGCCGCGACCGCGCAACAACAAGATTGCGAAGATCTTCTATGGAATTAAATTTTCCTGCAACACGAATAATAAATTGCCCGTCGCTGTCTTTAATTTTCCCTGTCGGAAAATCCATATTCGCGCTTTTAATTGCCTGCGTTACTTGCAAAATGGAAAGACCATACGCGCGCAATTTTCCTGCATCGAGATTCACTTTAATTTCGCGCTCTTCGCCGCCGGTTAATGCAACTTGTGCAACGCCGGCAATTTTTGAAATCCGGGGTTGAATGCGATCTTTTAAGAATTGATAAAATGTTCGCGCATCCATTTGGCTGGTAACGCCAATACGCAAGATCGGTATTTCATCGAGTGCAATTTTTGCAATCGTTGGCTGCTTCGCTCCGCTGGGAAGTTGCGACACAATCGAATTTACTTTGCGCGACGCTTCTTGCAATACAACATCCGTGTTTGCCGATTGTTTGAATTCGATAATGACGAACGATGCGCCTTCAAACGAAGTTGAACGCACCGCATCAATTTTATCGATACCAGAAACCGCATTTTCAATAATTTTTGTTACGTTGTTTTCCACTTCGTATGGCGATGCGCCGGGATACGGAACATTGATGGTAACAACCGGTGGAGAAATTTTCGGCAGCAATTCATAATTCAATTGTATGAAACTGAAAAAACCCAGCACGCCGAGCACGGTGAAGATCACCACGATCAGCGTCGGACGTTTGATTGCTAATTCGGTGATTGTCATTGTTATGTTCCTTTTTCTTAATAACCCTTCGAGCGTTTAAAACGCCGGAAGGGTTTATTTGTAAATTACTCAAGTTGACCGGTTTCAAAAAGTCGTTAAAACGACTGGATATATTGGGGTTTTGTGTTGCTAACCCACGACTTAAGTCGTGGGTTAAATGCCACAAAGTTCAAATCTGAACCGTTTTAACGGTTTCCAGAAAATAAAGCGGTCAACTTGAGTAAATTATTTAGTTGATCCTTAGAAAGTCTTCATCAGCACAACCTTGTCAAGGTTGTGTAATTAGATTTGTAAAATTTCGGACGTTGTTTCATTGTTAATCAATAAACCTTGACAAGGTTTCTTACTTTTTAAGGTTCAACTATTTACGTACCACAACAGCGGCGTTGTCTTTCAAATTATTCTGTCCGTTGACAACAACAACTTCGCCTTCTTTTACGCCGGCTATGATCTCAACATTTGTTCCAATTTCGCCGCCAATCTTCACTGTGCGAAGTTTTGCGATATTATTTTCCACAACATACACTTTCGCATTTTTTAAACTTCCAACGATCGCTTCGCGCGGAACAATGATATTCTCCTGGCGGTTTTTCAATGTAAAGTTTACACGTCCGAACATCCCCGCTTTCAACGGATACTTGGTGCTATTGTCTATGCGAACTTCAACCGGATACGTGTGAGCATCGTCCCCCTTTGCGGCGATGGTTGCTACGCGACCTTCAAATGACGCGTTCGGGTACACATCGGTTGTAACTTCAACGTTATCGCCGATCTTTAATTTGAAGACATCTTTTTCCGCCACGCTGACCTTCACTTTGAGTTTCGAAATATCGACGACGTTGGCAACGACGGTCGATTGCGGCGCGCCTTGCACCGTCGAACCGACATCAACGAATCGCGCCGTCACGATTCCGGAAATGGGCGTGGTGATCTTTGTATCTTTTAACTGGCGGCGTGCAACGATATATTGCGCTTCCGCCGATTGGAAAGTCCAGCGTACCTGTTCGATCTGCGATTCGGAGATTGAGCCTTCTTTGTACAGATTCTCGTACCGTTCGAGATCCTTTTTTGCTTTATCGTAGGTCATTGTTGCCGTTTTGTACGCCGCTTCTTTAAGTTCACTGTCCACTTCAACAAGCACCGAACCGGCCTTTTTGTAATCGCCGACATTGGCAAAAACCTTCACTACGCGTCCCTGTGTTTCAGAAAGGATCATGACGTCGTTATGTGCACCGATGGTTCCGACTAGCGAAAGACTTTCCGAAATATTCTGTTTACCCGCCTTCACAACGGAAACGGAATACGCCGTTGCGATGGTATTGACATTCTGTGCGGTACCCTGTGCTTTATCGGTCAATACAATTGCGATCATCGATCCGGCGATGATTACAGCGATACTGAAAATCTTAAATGTGTTCATATGCTGCTCTTCCTTCAAAGTATTTCGTATGATATGGTGAAAAAATTATTCTCCAATTGCTTTTGCCAAACGCGCCATCGCAAGTTCGTAATCTACCAGCGATTGCGTGTTAATCAACTTCGCCTGTAACAGCGCCACTTCTGCATCGAGAAGATCGGAATTGAGCGCTACACCTTTTTTGTATTTTTCATTGGTGATACGATAATTTTCTTCCGCATGGGCAACGCCTTGTTCCGATACGGCAATGCGTTCTTTTGACTGCTGAACATTAAGGTAGTTCTGTGTTACCTCGAGCGAAACGCCGTCTTTCAACATCGAAAGTGTTTCTTCTGCCTGTGCAAGCTGTGCCTGAGCCTGTGTTGTTTGGTGTCCGGTGGTGTTCCAGTTCCAAATATCGAATGATACGGCGACACTGACATCCCATGTATCTTTAAACTTGTCTTGTGCCGGGAAAATCCGTTGGTTCGGACGGAGATAGTTGTAGTTGCCAACGAGGGCAATTTGCGGCCACCATCCGGACCGTGCCGCGGTAACACCCGCTTCACCGGCTTTGATGCGGAAGTTCATGCCGACGATCTCCGGGCGGTCTTGGAACGCCTTTCGGAGCAATGAATCCACTGCACCAAACCGGCGATCGACAGGTTGAATTGATGATGCGAGGGTGATCTGCGTCGAAAGGGGTAAGCCGAGCGTGTTGTTGAGCATGATCGTTGCCAACTGCACATTGTTCTTCGCATCAATTTGTCTTACATGGGCGTCGGAAAGCTGGACCTGCACTTTAAGAACGTCGTTGTTTGTGAGCATCCCCTGTTTGAGAAAGTTCTCCGCATCTGTAACATGCGCCTGAATTTGTGCGACATTTTCATCGACAACTTTTTCCCATGCGATCGCTTTGTAAAGATTCCAGTATGCGTTCTTGACGTTGTAGATGAGATCGCTTTTATCTTTTTTGAAATCTTCTTTCTGAGCTTCGGCGTTATACTCTGCAATGTCTTCCGCGCTGGAAATCTTGAATCCCGTAAAGATCGGTTGCAGCACCGTTGCTTTAAGAGAATAGTTGTTTACGATTGAAGGTGAAATTTCTATCGGTGGAAGAACGGGATTAAAAGGATTCGGAAATGAACTTGGTGGAACTTCGCTCAATCGGGTATAAGCGCCTTGAAATTTCAGCGAGGGTAAACCCAGCGCATCGGTTTCTCCAACCTTCGCTTCGGCGGCTTGTACTTTCCATCGAGATGTTCGAAGCGCTTTGCTGTTTTCCAATCCGATCTGTACCGCCTGATCGATCGTTAAAGACATCGTGTTCTGTGCGTGTGCGGTCAATGCCAGCAATACGATCATTAATCCTGTAATGGTTGTATACTTCATTGTGCTTTTTCCTCCATGGTCTCGGTAACGTTGTTTGTGCGGTGGTATTTTTCTTTTGCCTGTTCGGTGAACACCCCGCTGAAAATTATGTCGACAATGGCGTTGTATGCCTGTGACGCGTTCAAAGGGAGTTTGGACAGTGTTTCCGGATTGACGATGTTCTGCATTGCAGCGCCGTACATTAGCACAAGAACATCAACATTGATATCTTTGCGGAACACGCCGATCTCAACTCCTTCGCGAATCAACGCGGAAAAATCGTGATAGATTCGTTCATTGCGGAACTCATCGACTTCCTTCCAGAGGTCCGGCATCGTGCGCTGCAGATCAAGATAAAATTGCGGCTTCATCGTTCGCATTTCGTTCGAAAGATATCCGGTGATGCAGTGTACGCGTTCAAGAAAATCAACCGACCGGTCTTTCTGTAATTTCAAACATCCTTCATGGATCGACCGGATCTTTTCACGGGTAATTTCTTTCACGATATCATCCTTGCTCGGAAAGAATTTGTAGATCGTCTTTTTACTCATTCCCATGCTTTGCGCAAATTCTTCCATTGTGGTTTTGCTGAAGCCATTGGTAAAGAAATACACTTTCGCAGCTTCGAATATTCTCGCCTTAAGTTCTGAATCAGACATTTTTTATCTCCTTTTTAACGACACAGGAAACCTACAACGTTTCTTTAGTTTCCATTTCCTGTATTATTATTGACGAACCAATCTGTTTTTTATTGTAGGAAACCGTGTTGGTTTCTACGGTTTCCAATATAACTAAGTTTCAATCTTTTTACAATGGGATGAAAGATTTTAATAAACTCAAACCTTGTCAAGGTTACAAAAAAACTTTAGTCAAACCTTGACAAGGTTACAAAAAAACTTTAGTCAAACCTTGACAAGGTTACAAAAAAACTTTAGTCAAACCTTGACAAGGTTACAAAAAAACTTTAGTCAAACCTTGTCAAGGTTACAAAAAAACTTTAGTCAAACCTTGACAAGGTTAATCAAAAGAATTTCTCAACACTTGTATCGGTGTGGTTTTATTTGCAAAAAAAGAGTGTTGTTTGCAGGTAAGATGATAATGAGGTATATTTTTCAAGTATTATGGAAAAAAAGAAACCCACGGCGAAAATACTGGTAGCCGACGACGAAATTGATTTTCGGGTAATGCTGGACAGCGTAATTGCCAGCGAAGGATATACCGTTATTACAACCGAAGATGGCGCCGCGGCGATCAATATACTGCAGGAACAATCCTTCGATCTTGCGTTGCTCGATGTGCGAATGCCCCGTGTTAACGGCATTGACGTGCTCAAGTTCATCAAAGAAAATTATCCCGATACAGCGGTGATGATGTTGACTGGCGTGAACGATGTCCGCATCGCGGTCGAATGTATGAAGCATGGTGCATTCTATTATCTGACCAAACCGTATTCCGTCGATGAATTGTTGTCGCTTGTTGCCCGGGCGCTCGATCAGCGTACGTTGGTCATAGAAAATAAAGTGATGAAGTCTGAGTTGTCCCGGTTAGCTCAGACGTCGCATCTTATCGGGCAAAGCGCAGAATTTTTAAAGGTGCTTGAACTTGCCGGTAAAGTGGCTCCGACCGATTCAACAGTTCTGATCGAAGGCGGAAGCGGGACCGGTAAAGAATTGTTTGCGAGCTTTCTGCACAAAAATTCTCCGCGTGCAGAGAAACCGTTCGTTGCACTCAACTGTTCATCCATTCCCGATACGCTGATCGAAAGCGAACTGTTCGGTCATGAGAAAGGTGCATTCACGGATGCACAGGTGATGCGTCAGGGATTGGTGGAAATTGCGAACGGCGGCACGTTGTTCCTCGATGAGATCGGGGAAGTCAGCCAGATTTTTCAGCCGAAACTTCTCCGCTTTGTCCAAACGGGAGAATATCGCCGCGTCGGCGGGAATAAAACATTAAAATCAGATGTGCGGATTATTTCCGCGACCAATAAGAATCTACTGGACGAGGTCAAATCCGGAAGGTTTCGGGAAGATCTGTTGTATCGGCTGAACGTGATCACGCTGAAAATACCGTCGCTCCAAGAACGGAAGGACGATATTCCGATTCTTATTCAAAGTATTTTGGAAAGAAAAAATAAAACTCGCGCAAAGAAACAACTCCATCCCGATGCCTTGAATGCGTTGATGGAATATGATTGGCCCGGAAACATCCGCGAGTTGGAAAATGTGCTCGAACGGGCGATCATTCTCTCCAATGAAGAATTCATTCGTCCAAAGGATTTGGCGCTGCCGCAACAATTTGGTTCCTCAAAAGAGCCGTCGAGCAATGGGGACAATATCATTGGTTCCGCAGTTTCTATCCAGGAATTGGAGAATAAACATATCGCCGCCGTTTTGCAGAACACAAAGTGGAATAAAAACCTCGCCGCCAAGATTTTGGGCATCTCGCTCAAAACGCTCTACACAAAAATTCAGCAGTATAATTTAAAGGAACAATGACCAAACCTTGCGAAGGTTTCTAAACATGTAGGGCGGGATGGTATCCCGCCCAAAGAATTATACAAATTGGACGGGATACCATCCCGTCTTACAACACTACCGCAAACTTTCCTCCAGCGCAGTTCGTGCATCGGACTTCTACTCGGTATCGGTCAATATTGAAGAAGAATTACTTTCCTTGAATACACGATAGAAATAAGTTACATTTCTACAGTGAATGATCCGCAGGACGTGATATTAGTTTCGAACTGCGGATTTTTTTTGTATGATTTTTTACCATTTAGTCTACCTTTATGTCCCCATTCCTCGAACTTGAAAAACGTCTCTGGGAAGCAGCGGATGAACTTCGCGCAAACTCGCATCTCACTTCCTCGCAGTATTCAACTCCTATACTCGGACTCATCTTTCTGAAATTTGCAGAATTTAAATTCACACACGCAGCAGAAACACTTAAAAAGAAAAAATCCCGCCTGAACCGCGGAGTCGGGCAGGCATCGCGGCGCACGATCGGCAAGATAGATTACCAAGCGCAGGGTGTGTTGTATATTCCAGATAAAGCGCGGTTCTCGTATCTGCTGACACTTTCCGAGGATAAAGATATTGGTAAGGCGATCAATAGCGCGATGAAGTTGATCGAAGAAGAGAATGAAGCAGTGCGGGGCGTTCTTCCGAAAACATATACTGCATTTGAAAACTCCACACTTGTTGAAGTGCTGAAGATATTCAATTCAATCCCTATGGATATTGAAGGGGATGCGTTCGGACGAATTTACGAATACTTTTTGAGTGAATTTGCAAAAGAGCAGGGACAAGGTGGCGGAGAATTTTTTACACCGACTTCCATTGTAAAATTGATTGTGGAAATTTTGGAACCGTATCACGGACGCATACTTGATCCCGCGTGCGGAAGCGGCGGTATGTTTGTGCAAAGCGCCCGTTTTGTGGAAGTGCACAAGAAACGCCCTTCGGATGAGATTATTGCGGTAGGATTTGAGAAAACTTCCGAAACCGTTCTATTGTGCAAGATGAACCTTGCAGTGCACGGATTGGAAGGAGAGATAAAGCAGGCAAATTCGTATTACGATGAAGCGGTGCGCGCTACGGTTGGACAGTTCGATTTTGTGATGGCGAATCCTCCGTTTAACGTGAACAACGTGGATAAAGAGAACCTGAAAGGAGACAAACGTTTTCCGTTCGGGCTTCCTTCAACGGATAATGCAAACTATATATGGATACAACAGTTTTACAGCGCGCTGCACAATAAAGGACGCGCCGGATTTGTGATGGCAAACTCTGCGGCGGATGCGCGGGGAAGTGAACTGGAGATTCGCAAAAAGTTGATAGAAAGCGGCGATGTGGATGTGATCGTTGCTATTGGATCGAATTTCTTTTTTACCGTTACGCTGCCGTGCACGCTCTGGTTCTTTGATAAGAACAAAAAGAAGACATTGCAAAAAGATACGGTGCTGTTTATTGACGCACGAAATACTTTTACACAAATAGACCGCGCACACAGAGATTTCTCTCCTAAGCAGTTGGAGTTTCTTGCCAACATTGTGCGATTGTATAGAGGGAATGAACCAGAATTTCGTAACGCCGACATTCCGGTCGGTGGCGGTAAAGCAGCGGAGCGTAACGCCGACCTCCCGGTCGGTAGCGGTAAAACTGCGGAGCGAAGCTCCGCGTTACATCAACATTTCCCAAAATTAAAATACCGCGATGTTGCCGGATTGTGCAAAAAGGTTTCACTTAAAGAGATTGAAAAACAAGGATGGAGTTTGAATCCGGGAAGATATGTTGGAGTTGGTGAAAAAATTGAGGATGAATATGATTTTAAAGAAAGATTAATTCAATTCAATGAAGAATTAGAGAATCTAAATAATGAAGCGAAAGAATTGGAAAAGACTATTGCGAAAAATATTAAAGGTTTGATATGAGCAAAAAGTTGTTCTCTGAATTTGTTGATATCAATCCGAAGGTTCCTATCTCAAAAGGAGAAACATATCCCTGTATAATGATGGAAGAGTTAGAACCAGGAAGACGATATGTGTATCCAAGAGTAATGAAGCAATATAAAGGTGGTGCCAGATTTGAAAATGGTGATACCTTGTTTGCACGAATTACCCCATGTCTTGAAAATGGAAAAATTGCACAGTTTATAAGCAAAGATAAAACGCCGGCGTTTGGTTCTACGGAATTTATTATTCTTCGAGCGAAGGAAGGAATTTCAGATCCAGGTTATGTGTATTACTTATCTACAACGGATACAATCCGTAAGCCTGCCGAAAAAAGTATGTTTGGTGTGTCGGGACGACAAAGAGCCGATGTTAAATCAATTGAGTCAATTAAACTTGATTTTCCAGACCTTCCAACTCAACAACGCATCGCCTCAATTCTTTCTGCGTATGATGATTTAATTGAAAACAACACGCGCCGAATAAAAATATTGGAAGAGATGGCGAAACTTATCTACCGCGAATGGTTTGTTGAGTTTAATGCGCCGGGCATCAAACTTCGCAAAGCCACCGCCGAAGAAAAGAAAGTAACGGGGAAAGATCAGTTTCCGGAAGGGTGGGAAGTGAAGATTCTGGCAGATATTGCCCAGGAAAACCGAAGGGGAATAAATCCAAAAGAAATCGATCCAAACACACCTTATTTTGGACTTGAACACTTACCACGAAAATCAATAGCTCTCGAAAATTGGGGAAATGCTAAAGAAGTTCACAGTACAAAGTTAGCATTCAGTAAAGGTGAAATTTTGTTTGGGAAGATTAGACCATATTTTCATAAAGTTGGTGTTGCTCCAATTGACGGAGTTTGTTCATCTGATATTATAGTGATAGGTCCGAAATCCGAAATGTTATTTAGTCTCGTTTTGTCGTGTGTATCCAGTGAAGATTTTGTGAAAAATGCAACACAATCGTCTCAAGGAACGAAAATGCCAAGAGCAAATTGGGATGTTCTTCTTAAATATCCAATTATGTTACCAAACACTGAATTGCTTAAAGATTTCAATGACCTTTATAATTGCAAAATTGATTTAATAAATAATTTAGTTTTGACTAATCGTAATCTCCGGCGAACACGCGACTTGCTGTTGCCCAAGTTGGTGAGCGGGGAGATAGACGTGTGAAAGTAAGTGCAAAGTTAAAATTGCAAAGGAAATGATATGAGTCAAGCATATAACATTTATTGCGATGAAAGTTGCCATTTGCAAAATGACCACCAAAAGGTAATGGTGCTTGGTGCAGTATGGTGTTCTTCAGAAAAAGTAAAAGAAGTTACGGCACGCATTAAAGAAATGAAAAAGAAATATGAATTAGCACAATCTTTTGAAATCAAGTGGACGAAAGTTTCTCCCTCTAAAGAGCAATTTTATCTAGATGTTCTGGATTATTTTTTTGACGACGACGATTTACATTTTCGGGCTTTAATCGTGCCGGACAAATCAAAACTTCGTCACGATTATTTCGGACAAGACCACGATACATGGTATTACAAAATGTATTTTGATATGCTAAAAGTTATTCTTACAAATAAAGATCAATATTATGTGTATTTAGATATTAAAGATACAAGAGGCGGAAATAAAGTCGAGAAGTTACATGATGTATTGTCGAATAGTATGTATGATTTTTCACGAACAATAATAAAACGAGTTCAAATAGTACGATCGCACGAAGTTCAAATAATGCAATTAACTGATCTCCTATCGGGAATTGTATCGTATGCAAATAGAGATTTGAATACCAGTTCAGCGAAACAGTCTCTCGTTAACAGGATGAAAGAACGTTCTGGATATACATTGCATAAAACAACATTACTGAGAGAAGAGAAAGTAAATCTATTTGTATGGAGAGCATCGGAGATCAGTCATGAGTGATACACCTCTGTGGCTGCCGGATCTTGTTCTCTTTGAGAAGTACGATGGAGATTGGCAAAAATATTTAAATGCTTTATATGAGTTTTTTACAAACGATTTCATTCATCATAAAACAACATTTCGCGGAGTGCCGTTACAACTCAAGCGACATCCGATGAAGCAAGGGAAAGAAGCTACGTTTTGGCATTTCATTCAAGCAGGAGATGTAGAGGAAGAGAGAACTCCCGATATTCGCCGGTGTGAGAGAATATGTTGGCCGCGGCCGGTAATTGAGCACGCTGCGAATCCTATATTAAAAGTTTGGGAAAATAAAAGAAAAGGTGAACGAAGAATTTGTTTATGGTTGGAGGGATTTGAATACTTAGTTGTTTTGGCTGATAGGAAAAATTATCTATTGCCATGGACTGCGTATCTCGTAACAAAAGACCATCAGAAACGAAAATTGGAGAAAGAATATCAAGACTTTTTGAAACAAACTGGCACCGCCTAACTTGCGTTAAACGGTGCCGTTACTCCTTCTACGCTTATGGTTGGTAGATGAGCTGGCATAAAGGTAAACCAGTTTTATATGAATGTCAACCACCATTTTGGCTAACAAAATCAATATAAAGTTGAGACTTTTTTCAGAAAATATCCTTGTAGAACAACCCGCAATTGAACTCTTCGAATCTTTGATGTGGGAGTATCGTGATTGTTATGAAGAATTTAATCTTGCCGGTGGAAGCCCGCTCGGAAGAGAAACAAAAAGTGAAGTTGTTCTCATCCAAAAACTCCGTGATGCATTGGAACGATTAAATCCTGCTGCACCTGAAGAAGCAATACATTATGCAATCGAAGTAGTTACCAAAGATTGTTCAGCATTAAGCCTTGTCAACGCCAACAGAGAAATCTATCAGCATCTCAAATCCGGTATTACATACTCAAGCACAGAACAAGAAGAACCGATTCGTATTCGAATCATCGACTGGAATGACCATACGCAGAATGATTATCTGCTCTGTTCGCAACTCTGGATAACAGGAGCATTCCACACCCGTCGCGCAGACCTTGTCGGTTTTATCAACGGCTTGCCGTTACTCTTTATCGAACTCAAAGCGGTCCATAAACGGTTGGAGAATGCTTATCACGACAATCTTCGCGATTATAAAGATACGATACCGCATATCTTCTGGTATAATGCGTTCATTATTCTTTCCAACGGCAGCCAAAGTAAAACGGGAACGATCAGTTCCGAGTTTGAACATTTTGCAGAGTGGAAAAAGATCAACAGCGAAGGAGAGACAGGAATTGTTTCCCTCGATACGGTGATCAAAGGAACGTGCGAACACCAGAGAATTCTCGACATCATCGAAAACTTTATTTTGTATTCCGATACAAGAACCGGAACAGTAAAACTTCTTGGAAAGTATCATCAATACTTTGGCGTGAATGCGGCAATTGCGCAAGTTGAAACAATCCAAAAGAATAAAGGTCGTCTTGGAGTATTCTGGCACACGCAGGGAAGTGGGAAGAGTTATTCGATGGTCTTTTTCGCGCAGAAAGTTCTGCGAAAACTGGGAAGCAATTATACATTTCTTGTCGTCACCGACCGCGACGATTTAGATGCACAAATCTATAAAAACTTTGCCAATGCCGGAGTTGTGAAAGAAGCGGAGAACAGAGCGCGTGCGCAAAGTGCAAATCATCTTCAGGAATTACTCAAAGAAGATCATCGCTATCTTTTTACGTTGATACAGAAGTTCCGAAGCGAACCGGGAACTGTGTATCCTGTCTTATCCGAACGGAACGACATAATTGTTATGACGGATGAAGCCCACCGCACACAGTACGACGTACTTGCATTGAATATGAGAAATGCAATTCCGAATGCGGCGTTTATCGGATTTACCGGAACGCCCCTTATTGCAGGAGAAGAACGAACCAAAGAAGTCTTTGGCGATTATGTGAGCGTGTATGACTTCAAACAATCCATTGATGATAATGCTACCGTACCGCTCTATTATGAAAATCGTATTCCCGAACTGCAACTGCTCGATGAAGGATTAGAAGACAAACTGGCACAAATTGTTGATGAAGCAGATTTAGATGAAGAGCAGGAAAAGAAATTAGAACGGGAATTTTCACGCGAATATCATTTGATAACCCGCGATGACAGGTTAGAAAAGATTGCTGACGACATTGTCCATCATTTTACAGGACGGGGACAAGAGGGGAAAGCGATGGTGATTTCGATAGACCGAATCACCGCCATGAGAATGTATGACAAAGTGAAAAAGCATTGGAGTATTTATCAGAAGGAATTAGAGCAAAAATTATCTCAAGCAATTGATGATGCAGAAAGAGAGCCGCTTCAATTCAAGATAGCGATGATGAAACAGACCGATATGGCAGTGATTGTTTCATCCGCACAAAACGAAATAGATGATTTTAAGAAGAGAGAAATGGACATCCTTCTGCATCGTGAACGGATGCTAAAAGAACCATTGGATGAACAGTTTAAAGATCCGATACACCCATTGCGAATTGTCTTTGTCTGCGCAATGTGGATTACCGGATTTGACGTGCCGAGTTGTTCGACGATCTATCTCGATAAGCCGATGAAGAATCATACACTCATGCAGACAATTGCACGGGCAAACAGAGTCTTTGGTGAGAAAGTCAATGGATTGATTGTTGATTATGTGGGAGTGTTCCGAAATCTGAAAAAGGCATTGGCGATCTATGCGACCGGAGGAACGGAAGGAGATATCCCTGTTAAGGATAAACAGGAATTAGTTGCTGCATTGCGGATGAATTTACTTGAGACAGACAAGTTTTGTAAGAAAAATCATGTTGAGATTGGAGAGATCATTTCCGCAGACGCTTTGAATAAAATAAGACTGCTTGATGATGCAGCCGAATCACTGATCGTCAATGAAGCGACAAAAAAGCAGTTTATGGGTTTGGCAAATCTTGTCCAGAGATTGTTCAAAGCCATTCTGCCCGACGCATTGGCAAACGATTATAAACCGCAGCGGGATGTTATCCTTACGATTGCAGAAAAAATAAAATCGACTGCGCCGGATGTTGATATTTCGGCAGTTGTTTTGAAGATTGAAAAACTTCTTGACGCTTCGGTAAAGATCCAGGAAAGCGCCATCAGCGATATTAAAGGACAATACGGAAAGAAAATTGATCTATCCAAAGTAGATTTTGATAAACTGAGAGAACAATTTGAAAAATCCCGAAAGCGAACGGAACTTGAACGACTGAAATCGGCAATTACTGAAAAACTATTGATGATGGTTGTTATTAACCGTTCCCGGTTAAATTTGCTAGAGAAGTTCCAACAAATGATCGACGAATACAATAATGGTTCCGCAAGTGTCGAATCGATCTATGAAGAGCTCATAAAATTTGCGAAGGACTTAAATGAGGAAGAGAAGCGGCACATCAAAGAAGAATTGAGCGAAGAAGAGTTGGCGATCTTTGATATTTTAATGAAACCAGCCCCTGATTTGTCCACCCGCGAAATAAACAAGGTAAAAAAACTTGCGAAAGAGATGCTTGAAACATTGAAACGTGAAAAGTTTGGATTAGACTGGAGAAAAAGGCAACAATCAAGAGCGGGTGTTTTACTCACGATTCAAGATTATCTTGATGAATTGCCGGAAGTATTTACACCGGAGTTATATCAAGAAAAATGTAATTCGGTGTATCAGTTTGTGTATGAGGTGTATTAATAATATGGAAGAAGAAAACAAATCAGCACAACAATTAGTTTTCAACTTCCAACAGCCAGTGCCGTCTCCCTAAAGGTGGTTGATGTTGTCGGAAGAGAAGTAGCAACGCTATTTGATGGAACAAAAGAAGCGGGATTTCACGAAGAAAAATTTTCCGCGAGTAATTTTGCAACAGGAATTTATATCTATCAAGCAGCGATCAAGAATGAGAAGGGAACAACAGAATTTTTCAGAAAGAAGTTACTGCTTGTAAAGTAATCCCGCTGTTTCACGTTTTTTGTGTCCCGCTGTTTTTTATCGGGATGTAGCGGGAATGTTGATGATAAAATGATTTGCAAAAAACCTTGTCAAGGTTTTATAATTATTCTTGTATAACCTTGACAAGGTTTTTTTTACCGCAAACTTTCCTCCAGCGCCGTTCGCGCATCCGTTTTTTCATCCCGGTACTTTATGATCAGCGGTGTATAAAGGTGCAGTCCGTGCGCCCGCGCAAATGACGATTCGATATTCCTCGCTCCTGCCACAACCACGGCATTTTCCGGAATAACCATGGAACCGTGCGCATTTTTCCGGATGATGGTCTCGTTCACAAGATCGTACACAGGAGTTGAAGCGGTGAGAATAACTCCGGAACCAAGCACTGCGCGATGACTCACGATTGTTCCCTCGAAAATCCCACAATTCCCGCCGATCATCACTTCGTCTTCAATGATGACAGGCAAGGAACCGATCGGTTCCAACACGCCGCCTAATTGCACAGCGGCGCTCACATGCACCCGCTTCCCGACCTGTGCACACGATCCGACAAGCGAATGGGAATCGATCATCGTCCCTTCATCAATAAATGTTCCGACATTGATATAGGAAGGAGGCATCACGATGACCGATGAGGCAACGTACGCTCCTTTGCGGATCGATGTTCCTCCTGGAACAATACGCACATGGTTCTTCTTTGAAAGTGTTTTCAGAGGAAAAGAATGTTTATCGAAAAATTGAAAGGGGGAAGATCCGGGGATTGCCCTGAACTTTCCCAGACGGAATCCGAGCAGGATCCCTTTCTTGACCCATTCATTCACCCGCCATTCGCCGTTGATCTTTTCGGCAGAACGAATTTTTCCCTCGTCAAGCTGTGTAAGAAAGCGGGTGAAGATCTTTTCGGTTTTGGCACCTGAAGATTGTGGATCCGAATATGCGCGGAGAATCTGTTCCTGAATAGTGTTCTTCATTGTACCGGTTGCTCCAACAGTGATAATTCTTCCAGTACTCTTCGCAGTTTAATTCTATTCTCCATAGACATTCGGGTTAATGGTAAACGATACGCTTCCTGAATTCTTCCCATCATCGCCAGTGCAGATTTGACGGGAATGGGATTTGACTCAATGAAATTTAAATTCATTAGATCAAGCAGGCGTTCGTGAATTGCGCGGGCTGCTTCGAAATTACCTTCGCGGCACAGTTGCACCATTTGAGAGAATTCTGCGGGAACTTCATTCGCAACAACAGAAATAACGCCGTCGGCTCCCAGCGCCATCATCGGCAGCGTTAAGGCGTCGTCTCCCGATAGTACGACAAAATTCTTCGGGCGATGCCGAAGAATTTCCATGACCTGCGGAATATTTCCCGATGCTTCTTTAATTCCCGCCACGCCCGGAAGCTCTGCAAGGCGCAATGTTGTTTCAGCGTTGATATTGCTTCCCGTTCGTCCGGGAACATTGTATACCAGCACGGGAATATCAACTGCCTCAGTGACCGCTTTGTAATGTTCGAAGAATCCCTGCTGTGTCGGTTTGTTGTAATAGGGAGCAACGGAAAGCACGGCGTTTGCGCCGATCGCGCGTGCGTGCTGCGTGAGCGAGATCGCTTCGCGAGTTGAATTGCTTCCTGCTCCAACAATCAGTGGCACTCGACCGTTTGCTTGCTCGGCAACAATATCCATTACGTGATGATGTTCCGGATGAGAAAGTGTCGCGCTTTCTCCCGTCGTTCCAACAGGAACGAGCCCGTTAATGCCGTTCTCAATTTGAAATTCGACCAGCCGCTGCAAGGCAGGTTTGTCGATCTCGCCATCGGGGTGCATGGGTGTGACGAGGGCAGTCGCCGTTCCGCGAAATAAGAATGTGGAGGACATTGTGTTAGTTCCTTTCGATTGATAGTGGAAAAAGTTTATGACGCGCGATGCCATAGCATTTCTTCAAACGTATAAAATCCCTTTTTATTCCGGATCCATTCCGCCGCCATCACTGCGCCGAGCGCATATCCTTTTCGGCTGTGAGCAGTATGGGTGAGGATGATGTCGTCCGCCGGCGAACTGAATCGCACACTATGTTCGCCGACAACAGAGCCGATCCGCGAACTTGTAATGAGTAATTCGTCGGTACGTTTGTCAGTTGGAGAAATGGTGATCGTTCGTTTGCGATGAAAATGCCGAAGAATGGTATTTCCGATGGTCAATGCCGTTCCGCTCGGTGCATCTTTTTTCTTGATGTGGTGTGTCTCATGAACTGCCGCGTCATATTCGGCGAACGGATTTAAAAAATCCGCCGCTTTTTCAACGATCTTGAAAAAGATGTTCGCCCCGAGAGAAAAATTCGATCCGTACACGAGCGAACCGTTGTGCTCGTTCACCAAAGTCCGAATGGCATCGATTGTGTCGTGCCAGCCTGTCGTACCAATGACGATGGGAATTCCGGAAACGAGAGAGGCACGGACGCTCTGTTCAACTGCGGACGCCGTGCTGAAATCAATGCAGCAGTCAACGGCAGAAGGCAGGGAAACCGGGACCGGATTTTGAGATGTATAGCGATGTATCACCGAGTGTCCGCGTTCTTGGGCAACACGTTCGATTTCCCGTCCGGTATTGCCGTAACCGATCAATGCAATGTTCATTCAATCTTACCTTGTGTAAAACTTTCCAATCCCGACTTGTCGGGATTGGAAAGTTTAAGTTTAAAACGAAAAAAGTAGAGAAGCCTAATGACTCTCTACTTTTATTTGATGAACGAGATCGGTGCCGCCGAACGCAGATTCACTCTGTAGGTCGTCATTAGCGCTCCGTTCCGCTATTGCAGAACGACAGTCTGTAAGTTCTTCACTTACATCCCACGTCGATGAGTGAAACGTCCTCATCACGTTCGGCGATGCTTGCCATTGTACCTTTTCGTCGGAAGTCGCCGAGCCGTTTCGCTCTCCTTCCGAGTACTCGTGTGCATCGCGCCTCTAAGACTACTACAAGAAACAAAATTCTATTTCAGTTGTCAACAAATTTTTTGTATTTTATTTAAGAACAAGATGTCAGACATCTTGACGATGAGCAAGAGCGAAAGAAAAAATCACAATAATTCTATCAAGAAGATGTCAGACATCTTCTTATTCATAAAGAGCAATGATCGCAAAACTTGCATTAGAGAACGGAACAGTCTTTACAGGGGAACATTTCGGCGCCGAGGGAGAAGTGACCGGCGAAGTCTGTTTCAATACCAGTATGACCGGTTATCAAGAAATTCTTACGGATCCATCGTACGCAGGACAGATCGTGACAATGACCTATCCATTGATCGGGAATTATGGAGTGAATCTGGATGATGTCGAATCGGTGAAACCTCAGGTGAGCGGGTTTGTGGTGAAAGAATATTTTGATTTTTACAGCAACTGGCGCGCAAAGATGTCACTCGGTGATTGGTTGAAGCAGCACAATATTCTTGCAATACAGGGAATCGATACGCGGATGCTCACAAAGATTTTGCGCGATCAAGGTGCGATGCGCGGGGTGGTCTCCACAAACGATCTCGACGATATGTCGCTCATCGCTAAAGCCAAAGCATCGCCGGAAATGACTGGACGTGATCTCGCAAAGAATGTGACAACACCAAAACAATACTGCTGGAACGATATCGATTCAACACACTATGCGCTGTCGACAAAGAACGGCGAGACAAACAATGCTCAATACAAAGTGGTGGTGTATGATTACGGAGTGAAGCAGAACATTCTACGACGGCTGACGAGCTATGGATGCGACCTGACGGTTGTCCCGGCAAGTACCCCGGCAGAACAAGTATTGGCAATGAATCCTGACGGGATTTTTCTTTCCAACGGTCCCGGCGATCCCGATGCGGTGAAGTATGCGATTCTGAATTTGAAAAAATTAATCGGAAAGAAGCCGATCTTCGGCATTTGTCTTGGCCATCAATTGCTGGCGCTGGCGCTCGGAGGAAAAACCTACAAGCTGAAATTCGGACATCGCGGCGCAAATCATCCCGTCAAAAATCTACACAACAACGAAATTGAAATCACATCTCAAAACCATGGTTTTGCCGTTGATTGGAAAACGATGGACGAATCACAAGTAGAACTGACGCATATCAATCTTAACGACCAGACTGTGGAGGGATTTCAGCATAAAAAATTTCCACTCTTCTGCGTGCAGTACCATCCCGAAGCATCTCCCGGTCCGCATGATAGTGATTATCTCTTTTCGAAGTTTGTAAAGATGATGGAACAACAAAAAGATTAATTGCTTCATCAAATGAAGATTCCAATAAGTGTAGAGATCACTAAAGAAAAAATCACGGGATATCTGTTAGTGAAACGAGAGGAGAATGATAAATCTCAACACCTGATTGCTGCCGGTTATTCATTAGATGAATATGAGAACTTGATAAATGACTTACGCGACCAGATTTTACCGTTGGAAGCAGTCTTAGTTGATTCAACAGAATATGGTGATAAATATGAAATTTACGGTATCTTAAAAAGTCCGAGCGGGAAAAAATTATCGATAAAGACAATTTGGATGAAAGAACATGTGACAGAGCAGTGGAAATTTATTACATTGTTTCCAGCGAAAGGAAGGTAGAATGAAGTTCAATCTATATTCAAAAGTTGCGCTACGCGACGATTTGCCGAAGCATGGTTTAAAAAAAGGCGATGTTGCCGTTATTGTCGAATCTCATCCCGAAGTACATGGTGAAAGAGGATACACATTGGAAGTCTTTAATGCGATTGGAGAAACAATTGCAGTTCCCACGGTAAAAGAATCTCAAATTGAAGAGCTGACAAGCGAGGAGGTTTTGCAAGTTCGCCGGTTAAATTTGGGGCGTGTTGCTGAGCCACAATCTGAAATTTATAAGCCGCGTTCATAATCTTTTCTCGAAGTTTGTGAAGATGATGCGGAGCATGCCTACGCATGGAGAAGCAGAGGAATTTAAAAGAAATGCCGCTTATTAAGCGGCGTTAGTGTTAGAGTGTATCTACTCAGTCATGCCATGAGTTTGTCTAAGGTTTTTGCCTGCCCGCCGCACAAACAACGTGCTTTGGCAGGCGGGCGAATCTCGATGTTTTATGATGTCAAAAAGTAACTCATGGCATGACTTTAAATGCACGATGAGTAGTTACGTTAGAGTAATGTTACGATAATTTTTTATAAGGGTAATTCAAAATTTCCAGCGACAATACCCGGCACCGTTATATCTTCATCAAGATTTTCCCAACGGAGCGCGAATCCATCAAGCCGAAGTGTCACTTCTTTCAATTGTTCATCCGTGGCATTTTTTAATTTGCTAAAACGCTGCGCAGGAAATCCGATAATTCTGCCGTCGGTGAGTTCAAGATAGATCATTCTTTTCTCTACCCACACTCGAAGTGCGGTTGGTGCAAGTTCAACCTCTTTTTCAACTGTTGTGGTACTCATTGTATTTTCCTTTCAGAAAATCAGCATGTTCAAAAACTAAGCGTTCAATTTAACGAACACCATGTGCAGTAACACCTTTGTTACGTACAAGTTGTATTGGATCAAGCCAAAATTTACATTCACCATTTGGTGTTACAACGTGAATGTGAGGTGGTTCAATTCGTTCATCGGAATAAAAGTGAAATCGTAATGAGCCTATTCGCAGCACTGTTGGCATAATGTAAATTAACCATTATACGATAAAAATCAACTTTTACTTCTTTTCTTTCTTCTCAAAGATATCGTCGCTTAATCCCGTATTGATACGATAATCCGAGTATGTTAACTCAACGGTTCCGCGCTGCGGCACGCGCTGAGGACTGTAGATCTTTTCGGCAAGTGAATCGGTATTCACAATCACATCGAATTTAGCGACGATCTTCAACGGAACAACGAACTTCCCGTCGATGACCGTGTGGTCGATCGTGACTTCAATTTTTCTTGTTTCGGTGGGAACGGCTTCAAACCGATCGATGGTCCACCGCTCGCCGTTGACCCAAACAAAACTTTCGCGGGCAGGACGCCCCCGTTCCGGTTTCGATATGAGCCGGATCTTGTACAATGTCTTTCCGTCTGATTGTTCCTTTTCCTGCAGTGTTGCATCGAACTTCGAGAGCAGGTCGCTCGGATTCAGGTCGAAAATATTGCGGGGAAGAAAAGACGTGTTCTTTGATTCCGTGTGGAATTTGTTCGGCTGTTTGAAATAGATCTTTACCTGCATTTGCGGAACGCGCAGGCGCGCCATATTCACTTTTGCCGTCAACATAGCGGTGTAATCTTCGATATGGTCGAACTGCTGCTTAACATTTAGCAGTATTTTTTCTGCCGTCAGTTGTTGAGCAACAGCTTCTGAGAAGCAAAACAAGAGAGCTATTTGGATGAATGATAAGGTGAGCATGAAAAATAATTTTTGTTTCATAAAACTTTATTTTTTTTCTCGCAAAGACGTTAAGTCGCCAAGTATTTTTTTACCCATGTTTTTGCGTCTCTGCGTCTTGGCGAGAGATGTTGTTAGGATTTTTTTGCAATAAACACATTATACAAAATCATCAATGCTGTGGAACCGAAACCGATTGCCGATAGAATTGTCCACATCATGACCGGGTTCATAGTGTCCTGCAAATATGTTTTCACCAGCCATCCTGAAAGTGGACCTGCAACAAAAGAACCGATTGCCACCGGTAAAAATGCGAATCCCATGAAAGTTCCGACCTGTTCTTTCGGTGCGAGCGATGCCACATATTCGTAAAATCTGGGTGCTTGTGTTGCTTCACCGATGGCAAAAAGAACCATGGCAAATATTGCCATTGGAATAGTGGGTGAAGCCGCCATAAAGAGCCATGAAACGCTGGCGATTGCAAAACCGAGCGACATGGCAGTGATCGCATTCCATTTCTTTACCAGTGCAGTGATGGGAACACTGACAAGTATGATCGTCCACGCATCGATCGTTTCAAGAATTTCAAATTGAGGGAATTTCAACACTTCGATAATATAAAACGGAAAAGAATAAAATATCTGCCAGAACATGATCCAGAAACCGGAAAAGATGACAAGAAATGAAATGAATTTGAGATTTTTGAAAACTGTCAACATATCTTTAAAGACTTTGCCGAGAGATGAATTTATTTTTTCACCCTCTGCACGCGGCGGTTCTTTAAAGAAAAACAGTGTACCGAGCAACAGGAGAAATGATGTGAAGGAAGACATGACAAGTACATATTCAATTCCCCAGCCTTCGCGAACTTGCAATGCAAGGATCGGACCGACAGCGCCACCAACATTCACCAACGTATAATATATTGAATACCCTAAAGACTGAACATTGGGTTTCGATGTTTTTGCCACGGTTCCGATGATACACGGCTTAATCAACGATCCTCCGATTGCTGTCAACACCAACACCGTGATGACGTAAGGAGTTTTTCCGACCGATTCAACGATGGATTGTCCCCATTCTAATCCGGCAAGTCCGATCAAAAAATATCCGACAGTGAAAAATGCAAAACAGGCCGACAGTGTCCGTTTGAATCCGTACCGGTCGACAAACACTCCGGCGACGATTGGAAGGGAGTAGAGCAACCCGGAAAATAATCCGGCGAGCGTACCTGCCACTTGTACACCAAGACCAACTCTGTTTGCAAGATAGACCGTGAGCACTGCTTTGGAACCATAAAAAGCAAATCGTTCGAAAAGTTCCAATGTATTGGCAACCCAAAAAGTGGGATGGAACCCTGTTCTCATTTCAGAAATGGTGTTGGAAATGCTCATATTTATCCTTTTAATTTGGAAACATTTTTGCCACAGAGAGCACAGAGAATTTTTTTATTCTTTGTTGGGTGAATACCCCGATACTTGCGTCGTCATTCCGGCGACTTGTCCTCCATCGTTTTGGCGGAAAGCCGGAATATAGGAAATTATTTTGTCGCAACCTTCTTTTCTTTCCGAGAAAGAAAAGAAATCCCGCAAAGGCGGGACGAAATCAAACGCTCGTGATGAACCCCAAGTCGCACAAGCCGTCAATTTCAGCACGTACATAGTATCCTTAATTCACAGTACGGTAGTGTGCTGAAATTGAAATCGCTTCGTTCATCACTTTTCCAATTCGCTCAGTCCTCCGTGATTTCGCTCCCAACGCGCAATGATGATTGTACATTTTCCAATACTTCACTGCTCAATTATTCAATACTTTACGACAATATATCTTTTCGATTAAAGATCCAAAGTGTCATTGCATAAAAAACCATACTGTATGCACCAAGAACGAGACATGAATGAATGATCCTGTCCCAATCAAAAGGATCGCGGAATGCTTGTTGCCAGACATTCATATGCGTTGTGAAGAGCCACGGTTTGATGCTTTCAACAGATTCGACGGGTAAGTTGGAAATGATAAGGAAAATGACAATCACCGTCATTGTAGTGATGATCGGACCGATGGCGTTTTCAACAAATGATGAAATAAAAAATGCGAGCGATGCTACAACGAACATCGACCAAATGGCAAGAGCATACGCAAAGAGAAAACGAATCACAAGATTGGATTCGGGAAGGATGGTGATACCCTCTTTGTCGATCACGATAAGGTCACCGCTGCCGAAGATCCACAACCCGAGTCCGACGGAAAGCGCGGCAATAGCGATCACCAGGGATGCGCTATAGATGAGCGTCGAAAAATATTTTGCGTTGAGAATGCGTGTGCGAGACACGGGGCGAATAAGGATCAGCCGGAATGTTCCCGATGTTGCTTCGCCGGCAAGTTGATCCCCGGCAACGAGGGCGATCAGAGCAGGAACATGAACCCACAATCCGTTCATGATAATCTGAGCAATGACCCAGCCGTTAAAGAGATTGCCGGTAATAAGAAAGTCTGCCTGCAGAGTGCGGAGTTGGTATTGAATGAATTTCCCCCCCTCAATCCACATGATCCACATGACGAGCGGGATGAGCACACCCACGGCGATAAAGCCGATATAGGTCCGCCATTTGGCGTAGGTTTTGAAGAGTTCCCAATAAATGAGATTGAGCATAAGTATATTAGGGTCATTGCGAGGAGTGGTGCTCTTCGTGCCACGACGAAGCAATCTTCTGATTGAAAAAGGAGATTGCTTCATCCCGATAAACAACATCGGGACTCGCAATGACGCTGATTTAAGTTTGTTCTTCTGTTACAGTTAAGAAATATTCTTCCAACGAATGTTTTGGTTCAACGGAAAATACTTTGCATTCCGCGTTCACTAATTCCGCAACAACCGACGGAACGTGTTTCGATTCTACTGTTGCGATAATTCCACCGTCGGTCATTGTCGGTTCGACAACAGTTTTGATTTTCTTTAAGACGCTTAACGATTTTTTCTTCGGTTCAACGTTGAACAAAATTTTATTGGCATGTACTTTCAGCAATTCTTCAACGCTTCCCTGCACGATCATTTTGCTCTTGTTAATGATCGCCATGCGTGTTGCAACCTGTTCCACTTCATTCAGCAGATGCGAGGAAAGGAAGACGGTAATACCCTGTTCTTTCGATAAACGGGTGATCAGTTCGCGCACTTCCTTCATTCCCTGCGGATCGAGCCCGCTGGTCGGTTCGTCCAGCATGATCAATTGCGGATCGCAGAGCAACGCCTGCGCGATACCGAGACGCTGTTTCATCCCGTGGGAATATGTTTTCACCTTGTCCAATGCTCGCTCGGAAAGTCCGACAAGTTCAAGTGTTTCCATGATCTTTTTGCGGTCGGGAGATTTTCCGAGCGTGAGCGATCCGGCAATTTCCATATTGCGGTAAGCGGTAAGGTAAAGATAGAAATCAGGTTTTTCGACAATGCCGGCAACATTTTGCAGAGCAAGTTCGCGGTGTGTTGTTAATTTGTGACCGAATAATTCTACTGAACCAGTCGTAGGCTTAATGAGAGAAAGAATCATTCGGATCGTGGTGCTCTTCCCGGCGCCGTTCGGTCCGAGAAACCCGAACACGTCGCCGCGGCGCACTTCAAGATTGATGTCTTGTGCTGCCCAGCGATTTTTGTACTGTTTGCCGAGATTTTTTGTGAAAAGAATTAATTCCTGTGGCATTTAGACGATGGATAGTGGATAATTGGTAATGGAAGAAGGAAACGATCATCAGTTTTCCATTATCAATTATCCATTGAGGAAATTATTTATCCGACTGCAGTTGTTCCAACTTTTCCAAATTCATTCCTTCGGCAAGCGAGATCAGCAACTTTGCATCGTCCGTTCCGTTCACCTGGATCGAAAGATGAAAACGAGTTCCGACAACGAATTCCAGCGAGCAGTATTTATATTCTCCGGTGTTCGCTTTTTCGTAACCGTCTTCAGTTTCGTTTTCATATTCTGTCTGCTGCGTTGCCATTCCCCATGCTGCGAAGGGAAACAGCGACATATCGGAGATTTTTATTTCAATACTTTTTTCGCTTTCCGAATCGCTTGCCGCCGGTTTGGCAAATCGAACAGATGCTTCCGAAACGGTTATGCCCATGGTTGTGGTTGTATTGCCGGTGGGTTTGTTCCGTTTGTATCCGGGAATTTCTTTTGAAGGAAGGAATTCCTGTAATTTTTTGAAGTGCACAACTTTTGGCTGAGCAATAGAAATGGAAAAGAAACAACAGAGAATGAGAAGAACATTGATTACGGTTTTCATAGAACCTCCGGTTTGGCATGTATCGTAGTAAAAAGAATAGTCACTTATATTTATTTCGCTTCGCGGATGATATCGTTCGTTTGAATATCTTTTCCGTCAACGATCTTCGCTTTTGCCGCTTTGCCTTTCAACGCATCTTCCACAACTTTTACTTTTCCGATCTTTGTTTCTTCTGCGCCAAGGTCAAGTCCGGTGTCGGGATCTTTTATCGATTCACCGATACGAAAAATATCGAATTCCATTCCTACTTTCACGTTGCCTTCGGAGCCGGGTTTCATCAACAACGTTCCATCGGCATTCACTTTCAATACTTTCCCGCTCCACGGAATGCTTGCCATATTGTTCACGATCAGTTCAACAACTCCGTCAATTGCTTTGCGGCACGCTTTGCCGATATCCGTATCATCCCAACTATCCATATTATTGAAATCGATATCTTCGTAGCGCACGGCGATACCGGTAGAAGATTCTTCACCTTCTTCTTTTTCTGCGGCGACAATTTCACCGGTCACGGTGTTGATAAGACGAATATCAACAACGGCTCGCGATGTTTTGCGTTTTATTCCGCCCCCTAAAAAAGAAATTCCGCCGGAAACTTGACTTTCTTTTGTTCCAAATTCAGACACGGAACCGACGACAAGCAGTTCAACGCCGAGAAGTTTACCGAGTTTCGGTGCGGTTTCCGCGGTAACGAGTCCGCTTTCGCCGAGTTTTTGTTCACCGAGAACTTTTTCCAATTCCTGCCGCTCTAAAACAAAAAATTTATTGGATTTAACTAACGCCGTAACAAGCATATCCGCAACACCTTCGCCAAGATGATTATATCCGGTTCCGGCGCGATCTTCGAAACGAGAAACGGCGACACGTTTTTTGAGTTGTGCGTTGGAAAGAGAAAAAAGAAGAGCTAAAGTGAGTACTAATACAATACGTTTCATAGAAACTCCATCCTTTATTGTTGAAATGGTTCTAAACTGCGAAAATATAGAGAGAATGGGGGCGAGAAGCAATTGAGAGAAGAGTTGTTCCGCCCTCATTTTTTTTCTACTTTGGTATAATTTATTACCGCTTATGAATAACTAAATGAGGCGAATAGTGCCTTCTAAGCATATCTCTAAAACAAAACCTCAAATAGAATCTTCGATTATTTTGGTCCGCGGGGAAAAGAGTAATTTTTGATTCCGATCTTGCAGCAATTTATGGTGTTACGACAAAAAGATTGAATGAGCAGGTGAAGCGCAATATCGAAAAATTTCCTCCGGATTTTGCGTTTCAACTCTCAAAGATAGAATTTGCAAACTTGAAGTCGCAAAATGCGACATCAAGTTCACAACACGGTGGAAGAAGAAAATTGCCGTATGTTTTTACTGAACACGGCGCAATTATGGCGGCAAATGTTCTTAATAGCAAATAGGCGGTGCAAATGAGTCTGTTTGTCGTGCGGGCGTTCGTGAAGATGCGTTCATTACTATCGGAGCGAAGCGACCTTGCAAAAGAATTAAAGGATATAGAAAAGAAATTAACCAAACGACTTGATGTGCACGAAGTTGCAATTGTTGATGTGCTGCGACGTATTACTCGTCTTTTAGAACCGCCGCATCCATTGCCTGAACCCCCCAAACGAAAAATTGGATTTTAACCGCTTTCCTTGATTGCCCCTCATTTTTTTGATACTTTGAAGCCAACAATTAAACTTCCGAAGTCTTCCGCCGGCGAACAAGTTTCAACTTCGGAAGTTTTGTAATTTTTTTAAGTAACTCCTAAGTAACTCACATTGTGAGTTACTCTTTTTGAGAAAAATACGCCGCAGGCGCACTGAACGCGCTACTCAGCGAATTATTAATGGATAACGTCTGACACGTTTTTTGTGTCTGACGTTTAGCCGGAAAATAAATTACCAAGATGTCAGACGGTTGGAAAGCACCGTCAGACATCCTCTGAATGGCATGGTTTCGATACTGAGTTACTTTTTTGATATGTCCACGTCTTGGACATGTTTTTTTGACGTGTCCAAATTTGACTCTTTTTTGGACACGTTGTTTTTATGTGTCCAAATCATGGACATATCGAAAAACGAAGAAAACGAAAATATTTTTTGGTGGGCAGAACCCTTCAAGGGTTGCTACACTGAGTGCTTACTCAATTTTGATAATCCGCGCTTTTTGCGTCCCGCGTTCTTTGCGGGATTGAAATTTTGATAATGTTACTATGTCCACTCCTTTAATGAAACAATACGCCTCAGTGAAGGCGAAATATCCCGACACGATTCTGCTGTTTCGCATGGGCGATTTTTACGAAACATTCAACGACGACGCGAAAACGACATCGAAAGTGCTTGGCATAACGCTCACGCGCCGTGGAAAAGCAGGCGATGTTGGCGAAACGCCGCTGGCAGGATTTCCTTATCACGCATTGGAAACATATTTGCCGAAACTGCTGAAAGCAGGATTGCGTGTGGCTGTCTGCGAGCAATTGGAAGATCCGAAATTTGCCAAGGGAATTGTCAAACGTGACGTGATCGAAGTTGTTACTCCCGGTGTAGCGTTTTCTGATAAAATTCTTAAGCAAAAACAAAATAATTATCTCGCCTGTGTTGCATTACCGAGTGCCATAGCTGCAGCTAACGATCCTGTGGGATTTTCATTCGTGGATATTTCGACGGGAGAATTTTTTGCGTCGGAATTTCCGTTTCGTCAACTGCCGGAAATTCTTTCATCCATCGCTCCGGCGGAATTGCTGGTGCAGAAGCGTGACAAGGAATCGCTGCAGGAGCTTCTCCGAATCCACCACAAAGGAATCTACACCCATCTCGACGATTGGCTGTTCCAATACGATTACGGTTACGAAAAACTGATCCACCATTTTAAAACGCAATCGCTTAAAGGATTCGGCATTGATCAAATGAGCATCGGCATCCTTTCCGCCGGCGCGGTAATGCATTATCTGAATGAAACACAGAAAGCCAATCTGGCGCACATTCAAAAGATCATTCCGTATGTTGTCGACGAAACGATTGTGCTCGATCCCGCCACGAAACGCAATCTCGAGATCACCTCATCGCTCGGCGGTTCGCCCGATGGTACGCTGTTTTCCGTCTTGGATAAAACCAACACGCCGATGGGGGGACGGCTGCTGAAAAAGTGGGTAAGCAATCCGTTGAAAAAGATCGAGCAGATTTTGTGGCGGCAAAATGGTGTGAAGACATTGGTTGAAAAATCTTCACTTCGCACAACATTACAGACTGAACTTTCAGAAATCGGCGATATGGAACGTCTCATCGCGCGCATTGCAACAGGACGTGCAAATCCGCGCGAGATGCTGGCGTTGAAACGAATATTGCAAAGTATTCCGAAGTTAAAAATCACCTTGAGCGAATCCTTCACTGCATCTCGCTCCCAAGCTCCGCTTGGGAGCAGAATACATTCCCAAATAGAGTTTGGGAATGAGATTAATGAGTCAAAGGGCGATCCTTCGACGCACTCGTCCTTAAAAGCAGACTCGCTTGCTCAGGATGACTCTAATACAGTGTCATTGCGAGGAGCGGAGCGACGAAGCAATCCCCTCGATGATAGCAGGGGATCGCTTCAGCATCCTTCGACTTCGCTCAGGATGCTTCGCGATGACAACACTTTAGAAGAAATAAATTCTCATCTTCAACCGCTCGATGAATTGACCGACGCGATCACACGCGCAATCAATGATGATCCTCCGGCAAAGTTGGAAGATGGCGGAATTATTCGGCAGGGATTCAATAAAGAATTGGACGAACTCCGATCGTTGTCGTTTTCAGCGAAAGATTGGATCGCGAATCTGCAGAAGAAAGAGCGGGAACGAACGGGAATATCGTCTCTGAAGATCGGATTCAACAATGTGTTCGGATATTACATCGAGATCACGCATACGCATAAAGATAAAATCCCGTCGGATTATATCCGCAAACAAACGATGACGAATGCCGAGCGGTATATCACTCCGGAACTGAAAGAGTATGAAGAGAAAGTTCTGAATGCGGACGAAAAGATCCTTGCGATCGAAACTCGGCTCTTTAACGAACTTCGTGCATACGCATCGCAGTTTACCGGGGTAATTCAATCAAATGCACAGCAGATCGCCACGCTCGACTGTTTGGTTTCACTTGCTCAGGTTGCGGAAGAGAACAAATACACGATGCCGGAGGTGAATGACGATGATGCACTTATTATAGAAGAGGGACGTCATCCTGTTATCGAGCAATTACTTCCTGTCGGCGAGCAGTATATACCTAATTCCGTTCTGCTCGATACGAGTGCGCAGCAGATCCTGATCATCACCGGACCGAATATGAGCGGTAAATCGTCCTATCTGCGTCAGACAGGATTGATCGTGTTGCTTGCGCACATCGGCAGTTTTGTTCCGGCAAAGCGCGCTGTTGTTGGTTTAGTTGATAATATTTTTACGCGCGTAGGCGCCAGCGATAATATTACGAGCGGCGAAAGTACATTCTTGGTTGAAATGCACGAAGCGGCGAACATTGTGAATCGCGCAACGAAAAGAAGTTTGATTCTGTTAGATGAAGTTGGTCGCGGCACAAGTACGTTTGACGGAATTTCCATCGCGTGGGCTCTCACAGAATATTTGCATGAACATAACGGCGCGCGAACATTATTTGCAACACATTATCATGAATTGAACGAACTTGCTTCGCTCTATCCGCGCATTAAAAATTATAAAGTGGATGTGCGTGAATACGGCGATAAAGTGGTATTCCTTCATACGGTAACGCCGGGAACCGCCGATCACTCGTACGGCATACAAGTGGCGATGATGGCCGGTTTACCAACGGAATTAACCGACCGCGCAAAACGCATTTTGGAAAATCTCGAAGCGACACAATTTTCTCCACAAGGTGTCGAAGACTTCCGAAATCTTAAAGATTTCGGAAGTCTAAAACAAAAACGCCGCGCTGTTATTGAGCCGCCACCACAGATCACACTGTTCGAAATGAAAGACGACGAACTGCGTGACGCGATCAAAAAACTCGACATCAATGCGATGACACCGTTAGAAGCGTTGAAGTTTTTGGCGAAGGTGAAGGAGAATTTGAAGTAATCGTACCAACAGAAAACGTTGTTTTATGAAATATCAATTACCGAAAAATGAAAGCACAATTTTACCGAACCTGTTGGGTTTAACATCGGCAAAGGATATTGCGTTGGCTGAGTTTGAAGGTTTCCTTAAAGCGGAAATTCTTTTGTCGGAAAATTTGAGCAAACGTACAAAATTTTCCGTTTCTTATATTCGAAAGATACATACGCTTTCACTCGGTCATTTATATTCGTTCGCGGGAGAGTTTCGTAATGTCAATTTATCAAAAGGAGGATTTCCTTTTGCAGCAGCAAAATTTTTGCCTGAGACGATGAAAGAATTTGACAAAGAAATTCTTTCAACATTACCTCATTCATATAAAAACAAAGAAAATCTTATTAACGACATTGCGGTTGTTCATGCAGAATTGCTTGTCATTCATCCCTTTCGTGAAGGGAACGGACGCACCGCACGAGTTCTTGCAAATTTGATGTCAAGAAAACAAGGATACGGATATTTGCGGTTTGAATTGTTGGAGAAGAAATTTGACACCTACGTGTTGGCAGTTCAAAAATCGGTGGGAAAGGATTATACGTTGATGATTGAATTGGTGGAATCTATTTTTGCAAAGTGAGTTCAATTTTTTTCAACGTTGCGGCGGCTGCAGATGAAGAGATTTTGATGCCTTCGATCTTAAACGAAGAAACCATGGATCGAAGAATTTCTTTTCTCAAAGGTTTTGAAGTTTTCTGTATTTTTTTTTGGCTTTGTTTCACACATCAATATACGCATTTTAGCGTAGTGCTCAAATATAAACTTAAGGAAAATTTATGATCACCACCGATTTCCAATTACTCTTTGAATTCAATTCTTGGGCAAATGCGCGCACACTGCAAGCTGTTGAATCTTTGCCGGAAGAAAAATTATATGTTGATCTGAAGAACAGCTTCGGCGGCATCCACGGAACACTTGTTCATATCTGCGGAGCGGAAGATATTTGGTTACAGCGACTAACGACACCCGAACCGTATAAATTCATGTCGGCGAAAGATTTTCCTACATACAACGATGTGAAAACAAAATGGAATGAAGTGGAAGCAGGCTATGCCACATTTATTTCAACACTGACGGAACAGAAACTCAACGACGATTTGATCTTCAAAACGATGAAAGGTGAACCCGTCTCGCAAAAAGTGTGGATGGCATTGCAGCATTTGGTGAATCATTCTACATACCATCGGGGACAAATTACCACGCTCGTTCGTCAAGCAGGAGGAACACCGGTAGGAACGGATTTGATTGCGTTCTATCGGCAAAAGAAATAAATATACCACAGAGACACAGAGAAAATAAAAAATCCCAATCATTGCTGATTGGGATTTGTGTTTTTTGTGATTTAGAATTTTCTATGCAACATCTTCCTGCTTCAGTTCTTCCGGTGTTTCGCCGCCGTCATCCGTTTGGCTTCCCGTGGTGAAGAGCAGCTCATCTTTTTTCTTGTTCAGTTTTACTTTGATCACCGCTCCTTCGGAATATGTATGTTTCAGGACCTCTTCGGCGATCGGATCTTCGACATATTTTTGCAGCGCCCGGCGAAGCGGACGCGCTCCGTAGAGCTGATCGTATCCTTTTTCTGCAAGAAATTCCTTTGCCTGCTTGCTGAGCTCGATGGTGATGTTCATCGTGCTCATGCGTTTGAAGAGTTCCTTCACCTGGATATCGATGATCTTGGTGATATCCTCTTTCGCCAACTGGTGGAAAACGATCGTATCGTCAATGCGGTTGAGGAATTCGGGATTGAAGACGCGTTTCACCGCTTCATCGATCGTATTCTTCATGTGCTTATATTTGTCGCCGACCGCTTCGTCGCCGAATCCGAATCCTTTCGAGACCCTGATTTCGCGCGCGCCGATATTCGACGTCATGATCAGGATCGTGTTCTTGAAATCGACCTTACGTCCGAGGCTGTCGGTGAGCTGTCCGTCATCCAATACCTGCAAAAGAATATTGAATACATCGGGGTGAGCTTTTTCTATCTCATCGAGAAGCACAACACTGTACGGTTTGCGGCGTACTTTTTCCGTCAATTGTCCGCCTTCTTCATAACCAACATATCCCGGAGGCGCTCCGACGAGACGAGAGACGGAGAATTTCTCCATATACTCGCTCATGTCGACACGAATAAGGGATTCGTCAGAATCAAAAAGAAATCTGGCGAGCGCTTTTGCCAATTCCGTTTTTCCTACGCCGGTCGGACCGAGGAAGATGAACGAGCCGATCGGACGTTTCGGGTCTTTGAGTCCCGCGCGAGCACGGCGGATCGCTTTCGAGAGTTTTTCAATCGCTTCGTCCTGTCCGATAATGACCGATGTGAGCGCAGAATCCATTTTCAGCAATTTTTCCGATTCGGATTCAGCAATTCTGTTCACGGGAATGCCGGTCATCATCGCCACAACGTCGGACATATGATCTTCGGTTACTTCGAAGACCATTGAATGTGATTTTAATTCCCATTCACGTTTTGCGATTTCAAGATCGCTGAGCAATTTCTTTTCAAGATCACGCAGCCGCGCTGCTTCTTCAAAGTTCTGACTCTTCACGACGCTGTTCTTTGATTGTTTGATCTTTTCAATCTCTTCTTCCAACTTTAAAATTTCCTGCGGCACAACAATGTTCGATAAGTGAACGCGCGCACCCGCTTCATCGAGAACGTCAATTGCTTTATCAGGCAAATTGCGGTCGGTAATGTAGCGGTCACTTAATTTCACAGCAGATTCAATTGCTTTGTCAGTATAACGAACCCCGTGATGCTGTTCGTACTTATCTTTGATATTGGAAAGAATTTGAATTGTGTCGTCAACGCTTGTCGGATCAACCATAATTTTTTGGAAGCGGCGGTCGAGTGCGCCGTCCTTTTCGATGTATTGGCGATACTCGTTAAGCGTCGTTGCGCCGATACATTGCAGATCGCCGCGCGAAAGTGCCGGCTTGAACATATTCGATGCATCAAGCGAACCCGATGCGCCGCCGGCACCAACGATTGTATGAAGTTCATCAATAAAGAGAATGACATCTCTCGCTTTTTCCAATTCGTTCATTACCGCTTTCATTCGCTCTTCAAACTGTCCGCGGTATTTTGTTCCTGCAACAAGCGCGGCAAGATCGAGCGTTACTACACGCTTATCGTGAAGAACGCGGGAAACTTTTTTGTTGATGATGCGAAGCGCAAGTCCTTCTGCAATTGCCGTTTTGCCAACGCCCGGCTCGCCAATCAATACGGGATTATTTTTTTTGCGGCGGGAAAGAACCTGAGCGACGCGTTCAATTTCTTTTTCGCGACCAACTACAGGATCGAGTTTTCCTTCTGCAGCAAGTTTTGTCAAATCACGGCCGAAATTATCGAGCACCGGCGTTTTGGATTTTTCCTGTTTCTTTTCCTGCGCTGCCTGTTGCTGCGGAGGAGTAGAGGGTTTTCCACTGATGATGTTGTCAAGTTCCGAGCGTACCTTATCGTAATGCACTTCGAACTGATGCAATATCTGTGCGGCAATGTTGTCATCATCCCGAAGCAGGGAAAGAAGAAGGTGCTCTGTTCCGATAACGTCGGATTTATACAGTTTTGCTTCGAGATAGGTGATCTTTAAGACTTTTTCTGCCTGTTTCGTGAGGGGAATATTCCCGATTGTCAGCGTTCCGCCGGACGTGCGGACGGTGTCTTCAACCGCCTTCTTCAATTTATAGAGGTCGCATCCAAGATTGCGGAGAATTTTTACTGCAATACCTTCGCCTTCCCGAATAATGCCGAGCAGCAAGTGTTCCGTGCCGATATAATCGTGACCAAGACGCAATGCTTCTTCGCGGCTCAAGCGGATAACATCTTGAACGCGATTTGAAAAATTACCTTCCATTGAGGCTTCCTTGTAATGGTGAAATGTCGTTTCCTATAACAGACGAACGAGAGGGTTAGTTTCTTTTAAATGAATATACCTAAATACCAAAGGGGTGTCAAGAAAACCCGAGGCAAGATTGTTTTCTCTCAATTATTGATGCTACAATGGATGAAAGAAACGTTGACATTTTATTCAACTTTGGCTATATTCGTAAGCCAAACCTAAGCAATACAGCATTTATTCTTAAAATGCTTGATTCCGCGGTAGCTCAATGGCAGAGCATGCGGCTGTTAACCGCAGGGTTGTAGGTTCGAGCCCTACCCGCGGAGCAAAGATCTCGATCAAATGATCGGGATCTTCTCTTTTATGCTATTCTATCTATACATCTTACAAACCAAAACAACCAAGAAATATTATATTGGTTCGTCTGAACATCCCGAAGTTCGTCTACACTATCATAACACGATTGAAAAAGGTTATACCTCACGCTATCGACCGTGGGAAATAATTTACACCAAAGAGTATGAATCAAAAGCATTGGCACAGCAAGCAGAGCGAAAGGTGAAATCGTGGAAGAGTAAACGGATGATTGAAAAACTGATTGCCGGTGAGATTCAATTGTAACATGCGGCTGTTATCCCGACGGAGTCGGGACTACCCGCGGAGCAAAGATCTCGATCAAATGATCGGGATCTTCTCTTTTATGCCATTCTATCTATACATCTTACAAACCAAAACAACCAAGAAATATTATATTGGTTCGTCTGAACATCCCGAAGTTCGTTTACACTATCATAACACGATTGAAAAAGGTTATACCTCACGCTATCGACCGTGGGAAATAATTTACACCAAAGAGTATGGATCAAAAGCATTGGCACAGCAAGCAGAGCGAAAGGTGAAATCGTGGAAGAGTAAACGGATGATTGAAAAACTGATTGCCGGTGAGATTCAATTGTAACATGCGGCTGTTATCCCGACGGAGTCGGGATGTTGAGGTTAAACTTCTAAAAAATAAGTACTGTCATTCCCGCGAAAGCGAGAATCCATAAAGTGGATGCCCACCTACACGGGGTATCATGTTGTGTTAGGCTTATATCCCGACATATCGGGAGGTAGGTATTAGAGTTCTCACCGTGAAAATAAAATTCCCCAAGAAATCGACTCTCTTGGGGATTTTTTTTCTTCCACAAGTTCCACTTTCTTCAAAGATTGAATTTCGGACGAAATAGGACTACATTCTGCATATCATACTATGAGTACGCTTTCAAAAATATTATTAACGATCGTCGTTATCCTGAGTGTTTTTGTTGTCATTCTTCTGTTTACAACAGACTTCGAAATGGGTGTATCATTCTTCCGCAACAGTAGTGTGCAGAAAGTCTATTTCGCCGATCACATCTCTCCGGCACATAAAGCGGTCATCGATAAGTTCAATGAAAAATATCGGGGACGGATTGAAGTTATTCCCGTTGATCTTCCGTTTTCCAAATTCAGTACGAATGAGCGGAAAGAATTGCTTGCGCGGTCATTGAGAAGCAAGAGCGATCGGTTAGATGTTTTTTCTGTGGATATTATTTGGACATCGCGATTCGCAAAATGGTGTGAAAAACTCGACCCATACTTCACTGAAGAAGCGCGTGCGAAAATCATTTCGCCGACCATTCAATCCTGCTTTGCCGATGGCAAACTTGTTGCGATGCCTCTGTATATTGACGTTGGAATGATGTATTACCGGCGAGATATTATTCGCCGACTGCCCAACGCTGCAGAGATAGAAAAAAAATTAAAGGAATCTATTACATGGGAAGAACTGCTTTCGCTCCGGCAATCGCTCGGATATGCCAATAAGCCATATTACATTTTTCAGGCGAACGATTATGAAGGATTGATCTGTAATTATTTTGAGATCGCCAAGAGTTTGGACAAGAACATTTTTGTGAACAATTCGTTCGATCTGAATTCACCTGTGGCTAAAAAAGCGTTACAGATCCTTGTTGATTTTGTTCGAACCCAAAAAATTAGTCCTCCACAGGTGGTGGAATTCGACGAAAATAAAAGTTACGAATACATGCTGGAGAGTGATGCTGTTTTTGTCAGAGGCTGGCCTAATTTTATAGAAAATTTTGAAAAAATATATCCGGATACGCAAAAATTCTCGCAGATCGAACGCGCGGCATTGCCGCATTTTGCCGGCCACGAACCGTCGTCGGTGTACGGGGGATGGAATTTGATGGTGTCGAAATTTTCCACTAAAAAAGAAGCCGCGATGGAATTCGTTCAATTCTTACAAACCGAAGAGGCGCAAAAAACAATGTTCGAGTTAGGCGGATATATCCCAGTCAATCAGGATGTCTATGCGGACACGGCATACTTGGAGCAACATCCCGATCTTGTCTATTACCGTCAACTTGTTGATAATGGTTTTCACCGACCATCGCTTGAGGAATACACAAAAATATCAGACATCATTGCTCATTATGTCCATCTTGCTATTAAAGGTGAATTAAGTGTTGATGAGTCGCTTGCTCGTGCGTCTCAGATGATCAATTCCAAATCGGTGATACCGAAATAAAATGAAAAAAACAATCTCGCGTTTGCGTGAAGGACTGGGACATTACCGATTTGAAATTCGGCATCTCACTGTTTTATTTATCATTCTGATCTTTTTCCAGATCATCGTATCATTTGTTCATAAATTGTCTCTGCAGAAAATATTGGTCAGCACGCAAGAATGGTATCAACAAGATTCCGCGGAACGGTTGGCAAATCTTACAACAACTTCTCTTGAATTACTTCTTGAATCTCGATCAAAAACCGAATCATTAAAACCGTACGAAGTCAATAAGATCATTCAAAATCTCAATATCGTTCTTAGTCAGCAATATCTTAACCAAAATGTCCAGGAAATTTGTCTTCTTGTCACGATCGATTCTTCAATTGTGGCAATCGATGATGGACATGTTCTTTATGAATATATTTTTAATGAGAGCAGAGATTTACCGCCTTCTTCATGGAATCATGACGAAGCAATTCGCACGTATGCAAATATGAAAAATGAATTTCGTGCGAAAGAACAGATACAAACAGTTGTTTCAGACCGTCAAACATTCCATACATTTGTGCCATTTGTTCCGCGCGGAGAATTTGCCGGTGCAGTGTATATGAAGAATACGCCGGATTTTGGTTTCATTACCAACGAAATGATCTCTGCCTATGATGAGACATCAATAACGTATTCCGCTCTTATCTTTTTTGGTTTACTTGCAATGTTTTATATTTCAACCTATACACTGCGCGAGCGCAACAAAGCACAACATCGACTGTTTGAAGAACAGAAACAACATCTTGCAGAACAGATCAATATTGAGAATGAATTACTCTTTACAAAACGAATCTACCATACGCATCATAAAGCCGAAAAGATCATGGGCTTTATCAAAGAGGATCTGCGCATGCTGACGCCGGAAAATATCGATACGGTCAAAGTGCGCATCAATAAATATGCGAACTTCATCGCTCGTGTTATTTATGATATGAAATGGTATGATCCTCCGGTGCAAACGATCCGAAGCCAGATATTTAAAACGAATGTGAACGATGTGCTGAAATTTCTGGTCGACCATGTGTTCAAACGCATTTCGCTGTCGTCGGATGCGATAACATTCCGGCTGGAATTGGATGAGAATGTGCCGGCGGTGAATATCAACGAATTCGTGGTGTGGGAAGTGTTCGAGCCGATCATTCAAAATTGTATTGATCATGCCGGCGATAACGAGATCACGGTGACACTGAGAACCGAATTCGACATTCACACTCAACAAATGAAAGTAATGATCATGGACGATGGCTCCGGTATTGAACCATGGTTATTGGAGAAAGATTTGAACGGACGAAAGAAGATATTCCTTGAACATACTTCAACCAAAAGAATCGGCGGCAATCAACATTCGGGATATGGTTGTTACATTGCGCACGAGATCGCGAAACAGCGGTGCGGTTGGGATCTGGATACCGATAATTTGCCGAATAACGGTTCCATTTTTACATTTACAATTCCACATTAAAATTTATGTCTGGAGAAAAAGCGATCCAAGTATTATTGATCGAAGACGAGGAATATGATGTCCGTCGTGTTCAGAATACCATAAAACCTTTTTCCAAACGAATCCACATCAAAAAAGTAGTCTCCAACGGTCGGGTCGCTCTCGAACTGTTGACGAATAAGAATGACTCGTTCGATGTGGTGATCATGGATTTTCAGATCGCCGGCGGATTGATGGGAGAGAACTTGATTCGGGAGATCAAAAAGATCGATTCTGCTATCCAAATTATCGTCATCACAAAAATGACGGTGAATGTAGCCGATTACGAATTTGCCGACAGCTTAATGCGCGCCGGAGCGTTTTGGTATTGCACCAAATATCCCGGGGATATCGAAGATTACATTTATCAACCGACGGATTTTATTCTGTCTATCATCAATGCCTATAACAAGACATTGTTAGAAACGGAACGGAATAAAACAAACCGGAAACTTCTTCGTTCGATCGAAGAAACACTCTCTCAAAAAAAAATCATTGGTATTTCACCTGTTACCGAAAATCTTCGTCATCAAATACAAAAATGTGCAGAATCTGATGTAAGCGTTCTCATCTCCGGTTCATCCGGTACGGGAAAAGAATTGGTTGCCAACAACATTCATCTTCGTAGCAAACGCCGATTTGAAAATTTTGTTCCCATCAATTGCGGAAGTATTCCATCGGAACTTGTGGAGAGCGAATTATTTGGATATGAAAAAGGATCTTTTACCGGTGCAACAACTGCTAAACCGGGACTTTTTGAAACGGCAAACCATGGGACGATCTTCCTCGACGAAGTGGCGGAGCTGCCTCTTTCTGCACAAGTGAAACTTCTTCGTGTTATTCAAGAAGGGGAGATCGAAAAGATCGGTCGTACGGAACCTATAAAAGTTGATGTGCGAATTATCGCTGCATCGAATCAAAATTTGGAAAAAGAAGTTGAAGGAAAACGATTTCGTGAAGATCTGTATTATCGTTTAAATGTTGTTCCTATCTACGTTCCTCCGCTGCGTGAACGAGTAGAAGATATCCCGGAATTGGTCGATCATTTTCTGTCGGAGTTCAGCGTGGATATGGGAGTAAACAAGCCGGAGATCACCGACGAAGCGATGTCTCAATTTAAATTCGCTCCGTGGAAAGGGAACGTTCGCGAGTTGAAAAATGTGATCCAACGATTATTGTTCATTAATGACCCGATCATTACAAAAGAAAGCATGCAATTTGTCTTGGGTATTTCTCCCAATGGCAAAAATGTCGCTACATCTGCGGCGCTCGATTTTTCTTTGATGCAAGAACATCTTCCTTTACGCCAGATCGAACGATTAGTTCGACAAAAATATGTTGAATTTATTCGGTCTAATTCCACGTCCGATTCTGAAGCCGCAAAAAAATTAGGATTGGCTCCATCCAACTACCACCGCATGTGTAAAGAACTTGGGATAAAATAATTAGAATAGTTATTTTTGATTGTGGGAAAGAGCACGAAACTTTTTACATTATTTGCATTCTTTTTTCTCAAAGTTATCGAATTTATAAGAGTTCGATTATCAAATTGATAATTCTCTCATCCAATTTTCAAAAAAACAACGCAAAATTTTCATTTCCAAGGCACGGTCGTTTTGGCACGTTATGTGCAGTTTTAACTTCCGATAATGACCGTGACCCCAGTTTCATATATCGTTTTTTATAGTTTCATCGCTATTATCGTGGGCGTTGGTTTGTATTTCTCCCGCGCAATGGATCGCGATGTGAAGCACTATTTCTGGGCTGGAATGTCGAAGGGAAGCGGAGTAATTGCGGTCTCGGTATTTCTTATTGCCTTTCTCAATTCGCTTATTGTTGTGTTGCCGAGTCTTCCTTCCGAATTATCAAGTTTTTCTTCTGTCGGAGTTGTTAGTGCAGCCGTTATTTTTCCGTTAATGTTTGGGAAGCAATTATTTATATCGGCAGGAAATCTTATTGATGCCTGTGCCGGCATGTGTAAATTATTTTTAAGCGTACACGGTTTCATTTTTTTGTGTTCCGTCCAGATCCTCGTTCTATTGCAAATCTCTGATTTTGTGATCATTCAAATTTTCGGCGACACTCATTATTCGATGCTTGTCGTGATGATTGTTGCTGCTGGAATCTATACGATGGTTGGCGGACTCAATGCCGTGCTCTATTCGAATATCATTGTTGGTGGCTTTTCTGTTTTCAGTATTCTCCTCATTCTTTTTAATTCTGTTTTTTTAAAGCACCCGTTATTTTTTTCATTCAAAACAACATTGCAATCCGGCGCCGATGTTTTTCGTTCTGCCGGAATTACGGAAGCGAATCTTGCCATTGCCGTATGTGGTGTTGTCATTATGATGTTTTGGATAATGTGGATGGAATTTGGCGAAACGCAGCGCAAAGTTTCGGTGAAAACATCCAAGGCGTTGTTCCACGGTTTGATCGGTTCGAGCGTACTTCTCTTTGTGACGATCCTTGGAGTTCTTCTTTTGGCAAACAGTGATGCGGAATCCGTTCAAAGTAGTTTTGCCACAAATCTTGATATGATGAATTATCAGATAGCATTGAGTTTTCTTGGCGGACTTATGGGTGTGTTTGCCATTACGTTTCAGTCAGTCGGTTCTCTTGTTGCACTACGTTTATATCCGTTCTTCAAACACGATGTTGGAGAAGAAGAACAGATTCTTGTAGGACGGCTTTCAACGGTCTTTGTTGTTTTGTTATCTATCCTTCTTATTTCTTTTGCAAAATCTTCCGAATCCTCAGTGTTAATATGGTACATCAATTTTCTTGCATTTTTTTCTACACCAATTGTTGCGGCATTTCTCTCTTCATTATTTTTGAAAAAAGGGAGTGCAATTGGTTTTATGTTGGGAATCTTTATTGGTGAAGTGTACGCCTGTATTGCATTTATTATACAAAAAATTGAAACGCACTCATCGTTTCTTCAATCTACCAGTGCGTATGCGTTTGCTATTGAAATTGCAATCGTTACTTTTTTTATAAGTATTCTTTCTGCGAAAGCAAGCGAGATGATTGTTGTTCAGCGGCTGCTTTCACGAATAAAAATTTCACGTTCAATGTGAAAGCGGGTTAGCATCACAATGTGTAACAATACAGCAACATTAATTAACTCACAATATCCAATCACTAAAAGGAGTAATCATCATGAAACAACGTATTCTGTTTTCTGTCTTGTCGATCATGATTGCAGTGTCGTTCACATTTGCTCAAATCAAGATCAACCGTTTTGAAAAAGCAGCGGCTGATACTATGTTCAGAGCAGAAGGGACGGCACTGAATGCACCATCGTCAAAAGCAAAAGTTACATTATCAGATGTGACATCAAGCAAGAAGGAAGGTAATGCTTCGCTTAGTTACAAATATTCGATCTCCACTACGGAATCATGGGGAGAAGGATTTGTAACAATCATCCACATGAAACCCCGCAAAGATTCTACCGGGTATATCAATGGTTTCGGAGCGAATAAATATGTCAGTTTGTGGTATAACAATGTTACAAAAGCACATCAGGCACCCGAAAAAGTATTCTTTAGAATGAAATTGTGGGAAGATGGAAGCAATAAATATTATTCCAATGGTCAAACCGAAATATGGGTATATCAAGACACAACCAAAATGTTTGCCATGGAACCGGGTTGGAATGAATTAAAAATATCTCTAAAAGATCTCGGAGAAGGAACTCCCGATGGTCCTAATGCGAGTCGAGGATTTACATTACCTACCCCATGGGGATTTACAAAGATAGATGGCAGATTTGATGCTGATAAAATAGTAGGTTATGCATTTGATATTATTTCACCAAAGGCACCAAATGATTCTGTTGCCGGGGAAATTTTATTTGACAACCTTGTAACAAGTGGTAATTACGTGTCAACGCCAATTGAAACTTTCGATGGCGTAGCAGGAACTGCCGGATATTATGTTATTGATGCAATGGGCTGGGACGGAGGTAATAAAGGTTATATGTCACTCCGAGACAGCACAAATTCTCCTGCAGAAGGAACATCAAGTCTTGTTGTTGATTACCAAGTAAATGCAACACAAGGTTGGGGCGGCTATGTTAATGCAACACATATTTTTGCAAGTGCTATAGATCTCTCATCAAAATCCAGCTTACTTTTGCTTGTCAAAAATATCACCCCTGCTAAACTTATAGGAACCAATGGAAAGCCTCGTTTAACTGCTCGATTTGTTTTATTTGATGGAAGCAGCGCAAGCAAACGTGAAGATTGGTTTACGCTATTCGATTTTGATATAACAAAAGTACATAACGATTGGGTTACAATTCGCATTCCGCTCGTTCAACTTGATTCAAATACTTGGAATCTTACCCCGGTTGGTTTCCAAAATCCTCCCGACCAAGGTAATGATGATCGTCTCTTTAGCACAAAAGCTATCACTGGATACAAGATTGAATTTTCAATCAATGGTAGTGATTATGGTCCAACCGGTCCCAACGTACTTGATAAAGGAATGTTTATGGTTGATTTGCTCATTTCGCAGGGATATAAAGAAAATGATGTAACACCTCCAAATCCGCCATCCGGTGTTGCGGCAATTGCAGGATCATTTGTTAATGTGGTAACATGGACAGATGTGCCGAATGAAGAAGGTGCTAAATACAATGTGTATTTGAGCGAAAAAATTTTTACAAATCATAAAGATGCAGCAGTGGAGGATTTACCCCCTTACGATATTCCAAATTTAACTCAAGCAACCAGTCATGTACTTCGTGCGCCGGTAACTAACCAAAATGTTACGTACTACTACGGTGTCAATGCAATGGATAAAGTTGGCAACGTCGGTCAAGTATCAGTCAGTTCTGCAATAACAAATATGGCAAAGGGTGTTCCAACAATTTCTAAGACTGCTCCTGCCAATTATGTGAACGATGCGAATTTGAATGAATGGACAACAGCAAACATTAAACCGATTGTGATCAGCAAGAATCCGGCAACGGGTGAAGGACATGTGAACCCGAACGGTATAATTGACAATGATAACGATCTGTTAGTGAAAGCATATCTTGCTGTTGATGGTGATAATCTTTATGTCGCTTATGATATCGTAGATGATATTGTAAGTACAGACAGTCTTCTTGATACACAAGCAAGTTATGCAGTAGATAGTCCGGATCTCTTTATCGGTTTATATGATTGGAGAGGCAAACATCACTTTGGATATAGCCGAGGTGCAAAACCGGATTATCATTTCCGGTTCTCAAAATATGGTTTGTATCTTGATAACCCGGGCAACTTCAAGGTGTTGATGCGTCCTGGTGTAAATTATACTTGGAAAAAGAAGACATTGACTCCAGGATATATAATTGAAGCAAAGATTCCTTTCCAATTATTAGCAGATAGTTCAGCAGGTGATCAGAAATTTGTACCTGTTGAAGGTATGAGAATTCCGATCGACTTCTCTGTCAATGATAATGACGGAAAGACCTTTAATCCCGGTGAACCGTGGAATGCTCGTGATGGTATTCTATGCTATTCACCGTTCAATGATGATAATTCGTGGCAAGATGTGTGGCGCTGGAGTTACACATGGATCGGCGCAAAATGGACGACCGGTGTACACCGAGATGAAAAAGTTGCGAGAACATATGATCTATCGCAGAATTTTCCCAATCCATTTAACCCGACAACATCAATCCGGTATAGCATTCCAAAATCGGGATTTGTCTCGTTGAATGTGTATGATGTTCTTGGACGAGAAGTATTGAACATCGTTAATCAATATCAACAAGAAGGTTCGTATACTGTTATGCTCGATGCGTCAAAACTTGCTACAGGAATGTATGTGTATAAACTTGAAGCAGGTTCGTTTACTTCTGTGAAAAAGATGATGCTAGTGAAATAACCCGCACTACACCTCCTAACTGTTGCGGTCACCTTTTATGGTGGGGTGACCGCAACATTGATATTAAAAGTATGATGACGAAACTTACAACGTATGATGAAAAGAGCACAACAACAATGCTGTTTTCATCACATGGTGTAAAATTAAAGCGAGTGATATTTCTATGAAATACTTACGACAATTGATCAAACCAATCGTATCCACAATTCTTGTTGTTGTCCTATTCCCACCAATTCTTTTTGCGGGTCAGACCGGAAAAATATCCGGAAAGATCACCGATAAAAAATCCGGAGATCCAATCATATATGCTTCCGTTCTTATTCAAGGGACAAAATCTGGTGCGTCATCAGATTTTGAAGGTGATTACATTATTATCAACATATTACCGGGAACGTATTCGTTGACGGTTTCGATGCTTGGATATAAAAATTCAATCATCAAAAATGTAATTGTTAAAATTGATCTGACAACGACCATTGATGTGAAATTAGAAGAAACAGTTATTGAAGGTGAAGCAGTTGTTATTGAAGCAGAGCGCCCATTGGTGCAAAAAGATCTTACGTCAACGTCTGTAACAGTTTCATCTGATGAAATGAAAGTAATGCCGGTTGAGAACCTTACTCAAGTGATTAATTTGCAAGCCGGTGTCGTCGGCGGTCACTTCCGCGGTGGACGGAGCGGCGAAGTTGCATATCTTGTCGATGGAATTCCGGTAAACAATCCGATGAGTGGTAACGCCGGATTTATTCCAGAAAATGCTTCTGTGCGTGAAATGGAAATCATCAGTGGTACCTTTAATGCTGAATATGGACAAGCGATGTCCGGTGTGGTGAATATTGTAACGCAAGATGGTTCATCGGATATGCATGGTTCGCTGGGGATGTATTTTGGCGATTATTTTACCAACCATACCGATGTGTTTGTGAATTTGGATAAGCTAAATCTGACGCGCACAAAAAATTATCAATTTAGTTTAAGCGGACCGACATACTTGTTGGACAATCTCTCGTTCTTTACGACAGGACGTTTGCAAAATGAAGAAGGTTATTTGTACGGCAAACGTGTTTATAATATAACAGATGTTGTTCCATCATTTCCAATCCCGAATGACCGCACAGTGTTTATCAATCATAATACTGGCGATGGTGCGTACGTTCCGATGAATCCATATCGTAAATATTCGTTCAACGGAAAATTGACGTATTCCTTCGATGCAATTAAATTAAGTTATAGTGGATTTATTGACAATGCAAAATGGAAAGGGTACGACCATTCATATAAATGGACACCTGACGGCATCATGAATCATTTCAGCGAAAATTGGATGCAGAATTTTCAAATAAATCATCTGATCAGTAATAATACATTTCAATCGTTGAAATTTTCAGTGAATAAATTTACCGGTAAAGGATATTTATACGAAAATCCGCACGACGCAAATTATATTGATCCGTATCAAGGTTCTCCAATTTCAAACTACACGTTTCGTTCTGGTGGCAATCAAGGCGGACGGTACGAGAATCGAAGTCGAACGCTGATCGGACAATGGACTCTTTCATCGCAAATAACAAAGGAACATAAAATTGGAGTTGGAGTAGAAGCGCGAATACATGATCTCTATGATCATAGTACAAGTTTGTCGCTCGAATCAACAGCAAAAGTAGATTCAGTGTATAGAGCGAAGTATCCGCAACTTGGCACAATTGGTAATCAAAGTTACAGCAAATCGCCATACGAAGCGTCGTTGTATGTGCAGGATAAAATGGAATATGGCATTATGATCATCAATGCCGGTCTGCGTTTTGATTATTTTGATCCGAACAGCAAAATATTATATGACTTGAAAAACCCGACACGCAATCCGTTATTCCCCAATGCAGGGAGAATGAAAAGAACAAAGGAAAAAATTCAAGTGAGCCCGCGTTTAGGTGTGTCGTTCCCAATTACCGATCAAGGTATTATTCATTTTTCGTATGGTCATTTTTTCCAAATTCCGTCATTCGGCAATTTATATCAAAACTCGGATTACTTAATTGCACCGACCGCGCAATTACAAAGCATTACGGGAAATCCTGATATTGATGCACAGCGAACCGTGATGTACGAACTTGGTTTGCAGCAACAATTTCTTAGCAATATTGGTATAGACTTTACTGTGTATTACCGCGACATCCGCAATTTGCTTGGAACGGAGATCGTTCAAACGCACGAAGGATTTAAGTATGCCCGGTTCGTTAACCGCGACTATGGCAATGTGCGCGGATTTATTTTCTCCGTAGAAAAACGATTTGCCGACTTTTACAGTCTGCGCGCAGATTACACGTATCAAATTGCGGAAGGCAATGCTTCCGATCCTCTGTCAGTATTTTTCAACAACCAATCTGATCCGCCGCTGGCAACAAATAAAAAAGTTGTTCCGTTGGATTGGGATCAGCGATCGACATTAAATGTTTCGCTGAATGTTGGAGATCAAGGAAATTGGATGACGGGGTTGATCTTTGGATACGGAGTAGGATTTCCGTACACCGAAAGTATTCGTGTAAGCGGCGGTCTCCGTTTTGAAAACGGCGGAATAAGACCTTCAACATATAATGTAGATTTTCGCGCAGAAAAATCATTTTCGTTATTTGGAATAAATGGAAACGCATTTATGCTTGTCTATAATTTGCTCGATATCAAAAATGAATACAATGTGAATGATGCAAGCGGACGTGCGAATGTTGATTTATTTACGAACGAAGCCGGCGTGATCTATGGCTTAAATACATTGCAGGAATATTTGAACAATCCAACATCATTCTCATCACCGCGCAATGTTAGAGTTGGCGTTAATCTCGATTTTTAATTCACTTATCGAACTGAGTTAGCCGTATGAATTCTTCAATAAAAAAACTACCTATGTCGTTACGCATTGGATTGATAACTATGTGTGTCGCTTTTACAGCGTTGGCACAAGTAACTCCGCAAGTTCAAATGTTTCGTGATGAACAAAAAGGAAATATCATATATCGAAAAAAAGGAATGTTGGATGGAAATCTTGTTCGTACCGTGTATCAAAATACCGGTGAAGTGTCCGATTGGTTTACCGGTGTCGTTTCAGGACCGCACGGCGAATGGCCAAAAGGAACCGGTCATCGCAGTTTGGATGGTCTTGGATTGCTCATCGGAGCGAAAGTAAAGATTACCGATGCGTTAGGCAGAGAACAATTCATCACTCCAATTGAATCTGCATATCGTGAAGAAATGGATGTTGATCCCATTACGCGTGATATTTGGGGACTTGAACCAGTGCCTGGTTATGTGTATCCGCAATCGACAAAGCCCGGAGTGAATATAGATAAATCAACATTTCCTGAACAATGGCCCCGTTCAATTTTTTATGATTTGTACGGAACAAATGAATCTGAAATACAAAAGTGGGATGGATATTGGTACGGATATTTTGGACGCGGCGTGAGCAACGCACAGCTTGAAACGTATTTTGTTGTTGATGATTCGAAGGATAAAGAATTTACACGGATTCCTTATGGCTATTATCCGATAAAAGCAGATTCTGCTCGTGGAGGACTTGGTCTTCGTGTTGAAGTACGCGGATTTCAATGGACACATGTTCTTGCCGAAGATATTATTTTCTGGCATTACGACATTGTTAATATATCTGATAACGATTACGATTCTACAGTTTTCGGTTTTTATGCCGATCCGAGTGTTGGTTCAGTAAGTAACGATGCAAAGTTTGATCGAACGCTCGATCTTGCATACGCATGGGCGCCAAACGGAAAAGGTTTACCGGACAATTATAAAACAGGGTACTATGGACATTCATTTTTGGAAAGTCCGGGAAATGCAACAAATGGAATTGACGACGACGAAGATGGCATGATTGATGAACGCCGTGATGATGGAATAGATAACGATGGCGATTGGGTTGACTATACCGATGTTAATAAAAACGGGAAATGGGATTCGGATGAACCATTAAATGATGATGTGGGAAAAGATGGGGTTGGTCCGTTTGATCCTCAATATAAAGGACCCGATGAAGGCGAAGGCGATGGAAAGCCAACTCTGGGAGAACCAAGTTTTGATAAAACAGATAAAGATGAATCAGACCAGATCGGTTTACAATCTGCATATATAGGCTTGCTGTCTGATAAAGGACCAAATGGCATTTGGCCAAAAAATGATCCGGTAATGTGGAAAGCGATGACCGGTGGATTTCAAGATACCTCTATTAAAAGTGCAAACATTTCGATGGTTTTTGCATCAGGAATATTCCCATTGAAAAGAAACCGACGTGAACGTTTTTCTATTGCAATATTATTTGGAGACGATCTGCCGGACCTTATTTTTAATAAAAGAACCGTGCAAGATATTTACAATGCAAATTATAACTTTGCACAACCACCACTCACCCCAACGTTAACCGCTGTTGCCGGAAATAAAAAAGTGTATTTGTATTGGGATGATGTTGCGGAGAGATCGTATGACAGATTCCTAAAACAGTTCGACTTTGAAGGATACTTATTGTATCGAAGTTCTGAACCGGAATTTCAAGATATTAAAGTGGTAACAGATTCAAGGGGACAAGCAAGATACTGGAAACCGATTCAACAATGGGATTTGGTTGACAGCATCAAAGGTCCTGATCCGGTTGGAATTAATGGCGCGCATTTCTGGCGCGGTGATGATACTGGATTGCAACATTCATTTATTGACACAACTGTGGTGAATGGTACGAGATATTATTATGCGCTTGTGTCATACGATCGTGGTGTTGTTCCTACAAAACTCGATCCGTTCTATGGACCAACAGGCGGATTAACACCGTCGGAATGTACGAAGATCATTTCCGAAGATTTCAACGGAACACTAAAATTTGTTGATCAAAATTGCGCGGTTGTTACTCCCAATGCGCAAGCAGCAGGATATGTTCCAGCTCAAATAGAAGGTAACACAGCATCGCTTAAACAAGGAATTGGCACAGGAACAATGAGCGTGAATATTGTGAATCCGAATGCAGTCTTTGAAGGATACACATATCAAATAAAATTCGATTCCACAGGCGGATTGCCGAATTACAAAACAACATCGTTCAATCTGTTACGCACAGCATCTGCAAGTACAACGGTTGATACCGTATTTAAAAATGTCAAAGTGAATGGTACGACACCCCCCTTTGACGGACTTACAGTTACTATAAAAAACGATACTGTGGTTGCCATTAATGATACAGCAACGGGCTGGGTTCCCGGAAGCAAAACCAATGCGACATTGACAGCAGCTGTTGATCGTTCATTTTCTGCAATAAATGTTGCGTGGCCTGCTGACTATGAAATACGATTCTTTAGTACGAAACAAGATGTTGCAGCATTTGCAGACGGACCGTTCATCAAAGATTCGGTAAATTTTACGATTACCAATATCACAAGCGGATATCGTAACAAATTTCTTATTCAAGATATGGATCTCAATGGAAAGTTTTCTACAGGTGATTCAATTCGTATTCTTGATGGTTATGTCGATGATACTAATTTTAAGATTTGTTATAACTTTGCCTATAATTTTAGGTTATGGACCACTGCTCCAATTCCTCCGACAGAAGGTGATAAGTTCGTTATCAAAACAAAAAAACCATTCGCTGGTGGAGACTATTTTGAATTTAAGTCACGTTCGTCGCGAATGGAAAATTCACTCGCCAAAAATCAACTCGATAAAATATCGGTTGTTCCCAATCCGTATGTTGTTGCAGCAAAGTGGGAACGGCGAACGTTGTATCAAAGCGGACGCGGAGACAGAAAAATTGATTTCATAAATCTGCCATCAGAATGTACCATAAAAATCTTTACGATTACAGGCGCACTTGTAAAAACATTAGAAAAAATTCCTTCTGTAACAAACGGTTCGTTGTCGTGGGACATGATCTCCGATGACGGAATGGAAGTTGCGTATGGTCTTTATATTTATCATGTAAAAGCTACTAATGTGGGCGAACATATCGGCAAGTTTGCTGTGATCAAATAAGAAAATAAAAAGTTGAAAAGATGTCTGACATCTTCCAACGAGAAAAAACGAAATATTATCAGTCGCTGTATAAACAAGATGTCTGACATCTTTATTTTTTTCAAGGACGATTACATACGAATTATGAAAACAGAAAAAATTTTTCTCTTCGCGTTTTTGGTGATGCTCAGTTCATCATTCACGTTTGCGCAAGCATTTAAATCGAATGTTTCTAAAAAAGGAACAACCGCCGCGCCGTTTCTTTCCATCGGTCAGGGGGCACGCGCATTATCAATGGGTGGTGCGTTTGTAGCGGTTGCAGACGACCCGAGTTCGATGTATTGGAATCCTGCTGGTATCGCCGATATCAATGGCGTTTCGCTAATTGTGGATCACACGCAGTGGCTCGCCGATATTCAGTATAATTATCTTGCCGGCACAATACATCTCGGCGATCTTGGAACGGTTGGAGTTTCTTTCACCGCATCGAGTATAGACGAAATGCGTGTAACAACAACAGAAAATCCCGAAGGCAACGGAGAAACATTTGCAGTGTCGGATGTTGCCTTTAGTATTGCGTATGCAATAAAACTCACCGACAAATTTGCTATAGGGTTCAACCCGAAATTTATCTATCAAAAAATTTGGAAGATGAGTGCGAGCGCAATGGCAATTGATATTGGCGTGAAATATGAAACACCGTTTGATGGTGCAATTCTTGGAATGTCAATTTCAAATTTTGGTTCGAAGATGCAAATGCAAGGGAACTCTTCTTCTGTATTGTTCGATCCAGATCCAACCACAACCGGTAACAACGGAAAAATTCCTGCTACTCTTGCAACAGAAGAATGGGCATTGCCGCTGAATTTCAAAGTTGGTCTTGCTTACAAAGCGTACGCAGATCCATCAAATAAACTGACTCTCGCAATAGATGCTTCGCATCCGAGTGACAATTACGAAAGTATTGACCTCGGCGCAGAATATATCTTCAATGATTTTCTCGCGTTGCGTGGAGGATACAAGTCCATGTTCTTAGTAGATTCACAAGAAGGAATGACGCTTGGCGTTGGTGTAAAGCAAGCAGTTGTTGGTAATTTTCAATTTACATTCGATTATGCCTATCAAGATTTTGGCATATTGAAAAGCACTCAAAAATTTTCAATTGGAATCATCTTCTAATTAGTCGTCCCTTATACGAAGTATGCTCCGCAAAAAGTAAGAAACCTTGCCAAGGTTTATTGATTGGCAACGAAACAACGTCAAAATTTTATGGGAACCATGCTTCGCACAAATCTAATTGCATAACCTTGGCAAGGTTGTGCTGATGAAGACTTTTTAAGGATCAACTAATTAGTTCTCACTGAATTCCTTGCAATGACTATACACCCATATTTCAGCGAGAACTAATTTTACTCTGAAAAATCTTTATGATGAACCATTGGTATAGATATTTTTTCTTCCTCTTTAGTCTAACAGTTGCGCAGGCGCAAATTGGTAATCTCGAATCCACCTTACAACTCGCAACAGTTTCCGATATTACCGTTCCGTATCAAAATGGAATGCCCGTTCCATCATTTGAAAAACAACAACGGACAACAATCTCTCTTGCCGGTCAATGGAAAAAATTTCGTTTCACCGCTAATCATAATCTTTCGCTAACAAAACGCGATTCTGCCGGCTATGCACAATTATTAACGGAGGCAAGCGACCGTCAATTGCCGTATTATAATGATGCGCTGTGGCAACAACATACCATTCCCGGTGTTGAAAATAAATTAAATGCTAATGAAAAAACTCCTGAATATTATCAAGATGGAGTGTGGTATCGTACAAAATTTTCTGTGTCGGATTCATTGCAACAAAAATTTGTGAGACTAAATTTTTATGCGGTGAATTATATTGCCGATGTGTGGCTGAATGGAAAATATTTAGGCTGGCACGAAGGTGGATTTACGTCGTTTGCTTTTGATGTGTCGTCAGCGTTACGGTTTGATAGCGCAAATGTTCTTGTCGTTCGGGTGGACAATATTCCGTGGGGAACACGAAAAGATATCGTTCCATATTATGAATGTGACTGGTTCAACTATACAGGAATTATTCACGATGTCTATCTTGAATTTAGCGACAAAATTTCTGTCACTCGCGCCGATATAGTGACGAAAAATATAAACGGTCTTGTGCAAGCGACTGTTGTTGTGAATAACGTAAAACATTCAGCAGAGAATGTTGACGTTACACTTCGCATATTTAAAGCAAAGAATGATTCGCTTTCTCTTGCCAAAGAAATTACTGCCGATCTTGCCGGCGCAGAAACTGCAATACAAGGTGTGTCGCAACAATCACTTTCCATTTCTGCAGATTCAATCGCTGTGTGGCAAACACAATTGACAATACAAAACCCGCAATTGTGGTCTCCGCTAAAACCACATCTGTATATTCTCAAAGTTACCGTTTCACAAAATGGAATTGTGAAAGATGAATTTTACACTCAATTTGGTGTTCGAACAATCAAATCGATTGATGACAAGATATTATTAAATGAAAAACCGGTTTTCCTTCACGGCGTTGCGCGTCACGAAGATCATCCGAGTTATGGAAGAAGTATTCCGCTGAGCGTTATATTTTCTGATCTCAAAATTGTCAAAAGTGTCAACGCAAATTTTTTGCGCAGTGGACATTATCCTAATCATCCATATACCTATCTTGCCGCCGACCGTCTTGGATTAATTGTGATGGAAGAAATACCGGTCTTTTGGTTTGATGAAACACTTCCGTGGCTCATTCAAAACAATATACGTATGATTCATCGCCAAATGTTTCGTGAAATGGTTTTCCGCGATTACAATCGTCCATCTATCGCATTATGGAGCGCGTGCAACGAGTGTAAAGATGTTGCGGGCAGAATAAATTTTATTCAATCGCTCAATAATGAACTTGATTCACAATATCCAGACGGAAGATTAATTACGCAATCTGCCGCTGCCGATCGCCCAGGACCGTATGATGATTCGCAAACATATTGCGATGTTGCTGGATGGACGATCTATTTCGGCATTTTCTACAATCCAAACGGTCTTGGAATGTATCGAGGGTCAAAATATTTTATGGTTGACGCGCACGATTATTTCCCGAAAAAACCGATCATTGCAACAGAGTTTGGTTATTGGTCGCGTGAAGATATGACACAGTTTACGGAACAGATTCAAACATTCGATTCAACGTTCTTGGCATTCCAGCCTCGACTGCCGATTGAAAAGAACGGCACGTACAATCCTGCAGGATTTGTGGCGGGAGTGACGTGGTGGTGCATCTTTGATTGGTACACGCATCAGCAAACGAGCGGATTTCAAAGTATGGGATTGATTCGCATGAATCGCGCCGACGCAAAACCGGTGATGACAACGCTGAAAAATAAATACAATCAATATGTGAATAAGAGCGAATACATTACTTCAGTTGAACAAATATCACCATCACAAATTCCAACAAAATTTTCTCTTGAACAAAACTATCCCAATCCGTTTAATCCGGAAACTATAATCAAGTATCAAATACCTTCAACAAATTTTGTGTCGCTGAAAGTACATGATATGATGGGCAAAGAAGTTGAATCGCTGGTCAGTGCAGTCATAACACAGGGACATTATACTGTGAAATTTAAAGCACACAACCTTTCCGCAGGGATTTATTTCTGCACGCTTCGCGCCGGAGAATTTACACAGACAAAAAAACTTGTTTTGATAAAATAGAAAAATACGTTTGAATAATGAGTTGTCAGACATCCTGTTTATGAAGTTCGAAAATTTTTCCTTTTTTACCGGGAAGATGCCCGCCTGCCAGACGGGCAAGTCTGACATCTTCTTCGTTTAATAATTTTTCAGAAGTTTCGAGTTGCTAATTTGGAGGCGCCTTTCATGAACATTCAAAATGCTTCTCTTCTTGTTCTATCTTTTCTTCTTCAAGACTCTTTTGCACAAATACAGACTGTCGAAGACCGCATTACATCTATTCTCAATCAAATGACTATGGATGAAAAAATTGCACAGTTGCATCAAGAAGGATCGTTTAATACGGCAGACAATACTCGATTAAAAATTCCCGGATTTATCATGTCCGACGGACCGCACGGTGTGCGTGATGGATTGGCGACGAGTTTTCCTGTTGGAATCGGAATGGCAGCGATGTGGGATGTCGATGTTGCCTACAGAATTGGTGTTGCCATGGGGAAGGAATTTCGCGGCAAAGGAAAACATCAGGCGCTCGGGCCGGCGCTTGATTTGGATCGCGATCCGAGGAACGGACGCAGTGCCGAAACGGGCGGTGAAGATCCGTTTCTGACTGCTCAGATAACTACTGCTGTTACCAAAGGAATACAATCTACACCGACAATTGCAACCATTAAACATTTCAATGTGAACCACCGCGAAAATGGACGAATGACAAATAACATCGCCGCTTCGATGCGTATGCTGATGGAAACAAACGGACTGACATTTCGAACCGCTGTACAAGAAGGGGGCGCGTTGTGTGTCATGAATGCATACAATCTTATTAACGGAGAGAAATGTGCCGAGAATTCTCTGTTACTCACTTCTATATTAAGGGATCATTGGGGATTTCCTTTTTATGTTGTGTCGGATTGGGGATCGATTTGGGATACGAAAAAAGCAATCAGTGCCGGCTGCGATATTGAAATGGGTTCCGATCTCTATCGTCTTAATCTGCCGACACTTGTTGCGAATGGACAAGTGAGTGAAGCAACGATTGATCAAGCTGTGCGTCGTGTGCTCAGAACAAAACTTTTAGCCGGGATGTTGGATTATCAACCTGACGGCGATCCTGCTGATGTGAACAACATTGCACACCAACAACTCTGTTTGGAAGCGGCGCGAAAATCGATTGTTCTTTTGAAGAATCAAGATAATATCCTTCCACTTTCCAAAAGTTCGATCTCCAAGATCGCACTTATTGGACCAAGCGCTGCTGTTGCACAAATAGACGGTGGTGGCAGTGCGTATGTCACTCCGTATTATGCCATCAGTCCGAAGCAGGGAATTGAAACAAAGATTGGTTCAGGTAAAGTTTCTTATGTAAAAGGATGCGACATCAACAGTAATGATACGAGTGGTTTTGGCGTAGCACGACTTGCCGCGTCTTTATCTGATGTCGTAATATTTGTCGGCGGACTTGACCCAAGTCAGGAAAGCGAAGGAATGGACCGTGTTGGCGGATCGATCAATCTTCCGACAAAACAACAAGAATTGATCAACATATTAGCTCAGGTAAATAGTAAGATTATTGTGGTTCTCTACAGCGGCGGTATTTGTGGAGTGTATAATTCCATCAATAATATTAAAGGATTGATCTATGCTTTTTATCCGGGGCAAGAAGCCGGGAATGCTCTCGCCGATATTCTATTCGGTGATGTTAATCCAAGTGGAAAACTCCCTGTAACAATGCCATTGTTAAATGCGTTATTGCCGCCATGGAACGATAACATTACCGATGGGTTAGGAGGAGGTTATCGTTGGTCTGACGTCAAAAAATTTCCGGTTCAATTTGCCTTTGGAAAAGGAATGAGCTACACAACATTTTCTTATAGCAATCTTGTCGTAAGCCCGCAATCAGTCCCATTTGGATCTCCAATCACGATTAGTGTGGATGTAAAGAATGCCGGCATTCGTGCCGGCGATGAAGTTGTGCAGTTTTATCTTTCTCACACAAACTCAACGGTAGCGATGCCTTTAAAAGAGTTAAAAGGATTCAAACGTGTTACATTGGGATCGGGAGAAACAAAAACTATCACGACGACAATCACGAATGATGAATTGTACAATTTTAATGAGACTTCACATATGTATGAAGTTGAACCCGGATTAAAGACTATTGCAGTAGGAACAGCATCTGATAGTTTACCTTTAATGGGAACCTTCACAATCAACGAAGGTCAAAAGAAACCCGATCTTCGAATTACAAACATTAAAATGGTTCCGCCTTATCCAATAAAAGGTCAGAACGTAAACTTTGTCGCACTTGTAAAAAATCAAGGAACGGGCGCCAGTGTTGCAGGTACGTCGGTGAAAACTTCGTTCAAAGTGAATGGAAAAGAAGTTGCTTTTTCAACCAACTATACACTATCAATTCCGGCAGGTGGAATGGCATTCATCGAAGCTGATGGAGGACCAAACGGAACAAATCTTTGGAGCGCAGAATCTCTTGGAACATATTCAATTACAGCGGAAGCTGATCCGGATAATGCGATCACCGAATGTATTGAAGACAACAATACGAATTCAGCTTCTCTTATTGTATATCCGGCACCACTGGTGAATATTGCTTTAAATAAAACAGTTACAGTATCGTCTTTGGAAAAAGCGGGATTGGAAGGGAAGAATGCCGTCGACGGTAACTTTTCTACACGGTGGAGTTCAGCCTTCAGTGATCCGCAATATATTATTGTCGATCTTGGAACGGTTCAACGTCTAAAAGATATCTTTTTGTATTGGGAAACGGCACATGCCAAAGCGTATCAGGTTCAAATATCGGAAGACAATGTCAATTACAAAACAATTTTTACGGAAAGTAACGGTGACGGCGGTATTGATAAGATTGTTACGACAGAGCAAGGCCGATATTTAAAAATTTACTGTATACAGCGAGCTACGCAATGGGGGTATTCACTTTTTGAAATCGTTGTGCATAGCACAACACCAACTGCAATTAGAATGCTTGATTCTAAAATTCCCAAAGAGTATTCGCTCTCTCAGAATTTTCCCAATCCGTTCAATCCAACAACAAGTATTCGATTTTCCCTCTCCCCTAACCCCTCTCCATTAGGGAGAGGGGAAGGGGTGAGGGTGTCCTTGAAAGTGTATGATGTTCTTGGAAAAGAAGTTGCAATATTAGTGAATGAAACAAAAGAAGCAGGAAGTTACAGTGTGAACTTTTCTACAACGCATCTTTCTAGCGGTGTGTACTATTACAAACTTACTGCCGGAAGTTTTGTTGACACAAAAAAAATGATTGTGATGAAATGATGTTGAAACGAATCTTCATACTTGTATTGTGCATTCCGATGTTTCTTTCTGCGAAGATTTATAAAGGCGCGGAGTATAGAACCAAAGCGGCATTTACGTATGGCAGATTTGAAGTACGAATGAAATCTGCTCAACGCGAAGGAATGTTATCGTCATTTTTTACGTACCATGAAATTACCAGCACGGCTGATTGGAATGAAATTGATATCGAAATTATGGGACGATATTCGGATGATATTCAATTCAATCCTATTACCCGCGGACAAGTGAATCATGTCAGCCACTATCAAACTTCGTTTAATCCTTCATTAGATTTTCATACGTACGCTTTTGAATGGACACCAACATACGTGGCATGGTTCGTAGAAGGTAAAGAAGTGCATCGTCAAACAGGCGCGCATATTGAGGGATTGAATCTTCCGCAAAAAATTATGATGAATGTTTGGAATCCCACCTATCCGAACTGGGCTGGACAGTGGAATGAGAATGTCCTTCCCGCATTCGCATATTATGACTGGGTGAGTTATTCGTCATTTACACCCGACAGCGGGAATACGGGAACCGACAGTAATTTTACTTTTCAATGGAAAGATGAATTCGATTCGTGGGATCAAACGCGGTGGGAGAAAGCAACACACACGTTTAACGGCAACGGTAGTGATTTTCTTCCGGATAATGCTGTGTTCAAAGATGGAAAATTAATTTTGTGTTTAACTAAAGAAACCGCGCTCGGATATACTGATAATGTTGCACCGAATGTCAATGTGGTGCGTGCGGAGAAAGATGGAATTCTTATTGTCTTCACCGAAGAAGTTGACAGCCTGACTGCAACCACTCCTTCCAATTATCTTATCTCGGGAAAGACTATTACAAAAGCAGTACTCTATTCAGATCAAAAAAGTGTGAAACTTACTGTTGCTGATTATGATACGGGCGCGATCAGCAACGTCATTATCACGAATGTGAAAGATCGATTCAGTCCGGCAAATGCCATCGCTGTAAAAAATGTGAACGTGACGAAAGCGCAGCCGCTCACATTTCCTGCAAAGATCAACTGTGGCGGTCCGGCATACAAATATTATCTGGCTGATCAAATGTGGGGTCCGGCTGTGGAGTACGGTTACATGGATGGATCATCGAACCAAAACAATTACACATTTACGGGAACACTGGATCCGGGAGTATTCAATTCCGAACTCACCGGCGCGGCAAAGTATATGGTGCACGTTCCCAATGGAACATATATGGTTATCGTAATGATGTCGGAAAATTATTTTTCCGCTACCGCAAAAAGAATTTTTAGTGTTGCCGTGCAGGGAAAGATTGTTGAATCGAATCTTGATCTATACGCGAAAGTCGGCAAATCGAAAGTCTATCAAAAGATCGTGCAAAATGTCGTTGTCACTGAAGGGATTCTCGACATTCACTTTATGACGACATTGGATAATGCAGTCTTAAACGGCATTCAAATCATTCCCGTTCAGACGGGAATTAATGAACGGTTTGAATCCAACCCAAACGAATGGAACATCGGACAGAATTACCCGAATCCATTCAACGGTTCGACGATCATTCCCGCTGAATTTTCGTCGTCAGATAATATCGCCATTCGTTTTTATGATACGCTCGGAAGGAAAGTTTCTGAAATCCTGGTCGGTGCTGTTTCTGCTGGTCAGCATTATTTTTTGTGGGATGCGAAAGACAACGCAGGACGCTCTCTTGCATCGGGAGTCTATTATTATGTTGTTGAAGGTCAGTTCCAAAAATCTTCTAAAAAATTAGTACTGGTTCAATAATTCACCCTGAAAAAGAAAATACTTCTCTACAGTAAAGGATACACACGTCATGAAGATGCTTTCATTATTTTTAACTTGTATGCTTCTTTGTTCTCTTTCATTTGCCCAATCGAGACAAGGAACGAATATCGATTCAAAAGTCAACGCACTTCTTAAGAAGATGACGCTTGATGAAAAGATCGGGCAAATGACACAACCGGATTATAATGCAATTGCCAATCATCCTGAAGATATCATTAAATATTCATTCGGTTCGATTCTCTGGGGCGGAGATTCCGAGATCAAGGATATCACCCCGAAAGGGTGGGCGTCATGTTACGATTCTCTTCAACGTTTATCCGAAAAACAGCGTCTGCAAATTCCGATCATTTTCGGTATCGATGCTGTACATGGACACAATAATGTCGATGGTGCGGTGATCTTTCCGCACAATGTGGGATTGGGTGCAACGCGGAATCCGCAATTGGTTGAAAAAGTTGCAATGGTCACTGCAAAAGAGATCAAAGGAACAGGTATCCATTGGACTTTTGCACCATGTGTGGCCGTAGCAAGAAATGAACGATGGGGAAGAACATATGAAAGTTTCGGTGAAGATCCGGATTTGGTAAAAATTCTTGGTACAGCGCATGTCAAAGGATTGCAAGGTAATAATCTGTCTGATAAAAATTCCGCTCTTGCCTGCGTAAAACATTTTGTGGGTGACGGCGGAACAACGAACGGTAAAGATCAAGGAAACACCGAAGTTGACGAAGCAACACTTCGTAAAATCCATCTTCCGGGATACGTTGATGCCATCAATGCCGGCGCAAAATCGATCATGGTATCATACAACAGTTGGAATGGAAGTAAACTGCATGGACATAAATATTTGCTTACTGATGTCCTCAAAGGCGAATTGAAATTCGACGGATTTTTAGTTTCCGATTGGGCGGCGATCGATCAACTTTCCGGTGATTATAAAAGCGATATCGAACAATCGATCAACGCCGGACTTGATATGGTAATGATTCCTAACGGACCGGGAAAAGAGAATAATTATGTGGACTTCATTACGTTGATGAAGGAGCTTGTGAAAGAAAAGAAAATCAAGAAGAGTAGGATTGATGATGCTGTGCGAAGAATCCTCACAGTAAAATATGAACTCGGATTATTTGAAAACAAGTACACTGATAAAAATCTTACAGCGGAAATTGGCTCAAAAGAACACAGAGAAGTTGCTCGTGATGCAGTTCGTCAATCACTCGTCTTATTAAAGAACGATCATAACATTCTGCCGCTCTCGAAGAGCGCAAAAAGCATTCACGTTGCCGGTAAAGGCGCTGATAGTATTGGTATGCAATGCGGCGGGTGGACAATTAATTGGCAAGGAAAGAGCGGCAATGTTATTTCCGGCGGAACGACAATTTTAAAAGCAATCCAAAACACAGTGTCGAAAAATACAAAGGTGAGTTATTCTTTTGATGGAAGCGGTGCCGATAGTTCTGATATTGGAATTGTTGTCGTCGGCGAAGAACCGTATGCAGAAATGTTTGGCGACAAAGAAGATTTAAGTTTATCCAAAGATGATCTGGCTTTGATTGAGAAAATGAAATCGAAAAAAATTCCGGTTGTTGTTCTTCTTCTTTCCGGTCGCCCGATGATCATCAATTCTGCGTTAGCAAGCAGCAATGCATTTGTTGCAGCATGGCTTCCGGGAACAGAAGGACAAGGTGTTGCTGATGTATTGTTTGGAGATTTCAAACCGGTCGGTAAACTGCCGCATTCGTGGCCGAAAAATATGCAACAGATTCCGATCAATATAGGCGACAAAGAGTATGATCCATTATTTCCATATGGTTTCGGCTTAACATATCAGAACTTCATTGGGAAAAAATAAGACTTTTTTAAATATTTCATCTTGTTCCCAAGTTCTCAGACTGTGTGAAAACTCTTGATCGGTCGGTAACCGTCCCGCTTTGTGGCGGGACGAAATTGAATTGGAAACGCCCCGCCGAGGCGGGGCGCCTACCAAAGAAAAATGACTTTTCACACAGTCTGAATGTATCGACAACAACCAACAAGGAGCAGCAATGAAACTGCTATCAGCAATCTTTTTTTTGAGTTATTCTGTGTTGATGTTCGCACAGGAACCGCTTTATAAAAACCCCCAAGCAAAACTTGATGATCGCGTAAACAATCTTTTAAAACAGATGACGCTGGAAGAGAAAGTCGACATGCTCAGCGGAACAGGCTTTGCGTCAAAACCCAACGCACGCCTCAGTATTCCTGAACTGACAATGTCCGATGGTCCTGTCGGTGTGCGGTGGAATCCTTCGGTCGCATTTCCTGCCTCCATTATGCTCGGAGCAACATTTGATACATCACTTGCCTATCGGTACGGTTGGGCGTTGGCGCGAGAGACAAAAGCGAAAGATCGGAACACGATCCTTGGTCCCTGCGTCAATATTAATCGCGTGCCGCACGGCGGAAGAAATTTTGAAAGCTACGGCGAAGATCCGTTTCTCACATCGCGCATTGCTGTGTCGTATGTAAAAGGTGTGCAAAGCCAAGGTGTTGTTGCGACGACAAAACATTTTGCGGTGAACAATCAGGAAATTGACCGGACGACGATTAACGCCAAAGTAGATAAACGGACGCTGTATGAAATTTATTTTCCCGCATTTAAAGCGGCAGTGCAAGAAGGAAAGACACAAGCGATCATGTCCGCGTACAATAAATTGAACGGACAGTATTGCAGTGAAAATACAATGCTGTTGCAAAATGTCCTCAAAAAGGAATGGGGATTTGATGGATTAGTGATGTCCGATTGGAGTGCGGTGCACAGCACGCTTGAAACTGCAACATACGGACTCGATCTTGAAATGCCCGACGGCGCTTTTCTCGGGAAAGAAAAATTACTTCCGCTCATCAAAGAGGGAAAAGTAAAAGAATCCACGATCGACGATAAAGTGAAACGGATGCTCCGTGTCTTATTCCGCATGGGATATTTTGACAAGCAATTGGACAAACCGATGACCAATGCGCCGGAACATCGCGCCGTTGCGCTCGACGTAGCACGTTCTGGAATCGTCCTGTTAAAAAATGACAAGAATATTCTTCCTTTGAATCCTGCGTCATATAAATCAATCGCGGTGATTGGTCCGAATGCAGAAATGCTGCGAACAGGCGGAGGGGGGAGTTCAATGGTTATTCCTGTTTCCTCCGAATCGCCGCTTGATGGTGTCAAGAAAACATTTCCTTCAGCGAATGTTTCATTCGCAGTTGGCGCGCGGTTGACAGGTGATGTTCCTTCCATTGAACCGGAATTTTTCTTTCTCCCGAATGATACAACAGGGAAGAACGGATTACTCGCAGAATATTTTGACAATAAAGAATTGAAAGGTGAACCGAAACTCCGTCGCGTCGATAAGAATATTGATTTTCGTTGGGGTGGCGAAAAACCTGCCGAAGGATTTGGCGTTGATAATTATTCAGTCCGGTGGACAGGGAAATTAAAGCCGGCAGTTTCCGGAAATTATGAAATCACCGCTGCAAGTGATGACGGGATCAGATTATTCATCGATGGAAATCTCGTCATCGATCATTGGAGCGACCATGCTGTTGAAGCGCGTATGGCAAAAATACAATTGGAAGCGGGAAAACTCTACGATATCAAAGTTGAATTCTATGAGAACGGCGGCGACGCAATCGCACTTCTTGGCTGGACAAAACCGAATGAAAATGAATTCGTGCAAGCAGTTGAGATCGCAAAGAAAAGTGAACTCGCGATCATCTTTGCAGGCAATTCACACTATCAAGAATCGGAAGGGTTCGATCGTCAATCAATTGATCTTCCCGAAAATCAAGTTCAATTAATCAATGAAGTATCAAAAGTGAATCCGAACACAATTGTCGTGCTCAATGCCGGTGCACAAGTGAACTTGTTGCCGTGGATCGACAATGTTCGTTCGCTTGTGTGGGCGTTCTTCCCGGGACAAGAAGGAACACAAGCGATCACGGAAGTACTCACAGGCGCGGTTAATCCTTCCGGAAAATTGCCGTTCACCATCGCGAAAAAATGGGAGGATTATCCTGCGTATGGAAATTATCCCGGAGCCAACGGAGAAGTGGAATATAAAGAAGGCATCTTGGTCGGCTACCGTTACTTCGACACAAAGAAGATCGAATCTGAATATCCGTTTGGATTTGGTTTGTCGTATACAACATTTACATTATCGGATTTGAAAGTGACTTCAAAAGGAAAAGATAATTATTCAGTTCAGGTGAAAGTGAAAAACACAGGCTCGGTACCAGGGACGGAAGTTGTACAAGTCTATGTGAAAGATAAAAAACCGAAAGTTCTTCGTCCCGAAAAAGAATTAAAAGCATTTGCGCGAGTTACGTTGAATGCCGGCGAAGAAAAAACTGTAACGCTGAAACTCGATAAATCTTCGTTTGAATATTATGATGATGTAAAAAATGCGTGGACAAGATCAAAAGGTGGATATGAAATTATGGTTGGGACATCGTCAAAGAATGTTCCATTGGTGTATAATATGAAGTAAACAAGGTAGTCTACGTTTGAAAGAAATCAATGGTGATGTGAAGATGATCCTCGCCAGCGGATACAATGAACCGGAATTAAAACAAACGCTGATGGAACAAGGCGACAAAGACTACGATCCTTTGTTTCCGTACGGTTTCGGTTTAACATATCAAAACTTCATCGGGAAAAAATATCGGGAAAAAATAATTCATTCTTAATCAAAAAAATATTATATAGTGTTTGTAAACATACTCTCATCAACCACTAACTAACAATTAGACTAATCATATGGCATCTACAGTACCTACTCCAACCGAAACACACATCGATCCCTCACAAGGAGGAAATTTTCGTGTTCCTCTTGCTGTTGTAACAATGCTCTTTTTCATGTGGGGTTTTCTCACATGTCTGAATGATATTCTTATTCCGCACTTAAAAGGAGTGTTCGACCTCAATTATACGCAAGTAATGTTGATCCAATTCACGTTCTTTACTGCATATTTTATTATGTCTATTCCTTCCGGCAAGATCATCAATCTGTTAGGATATCAAAACGGAATTGTGATTGGACTTGTTACTGCGGGCGTTGGTGCATTTCTCTTTTATCCCGCTGCAAGCGTACCGTCATATCCGCTCTTTTTAACTGCATTGTTCGTTCTTGCTTCGGGTATCACGCTTCTTCAAGTTGCTGCAAATCCGTACGTAGCCGTTCTCGGTAAACCAGAGACAGCATCAAGCAGGTTGAATTTGACACAGGCATTCAATTCGCTCGGAACTACCGTTGCTCCTTTTTTCGGCGGATTGTTGATACTGAATGGTTCCGGAATATTGACTCCACAGGCAGAAGCGGCGTCTGTAAAAATGCCGTATATCGGCTTAGGAATTGCATTGATGGTATTGGCATTTGCAATGGCAAAGTTCAAACTTCCTGTTATTGCGACTGTTGAAGATCATCATGCAAAAGCAGGGAAACTGAAAGATGCTTTGAAACATCGTCATCTTGTTCTCGGCACTGGCGCGATTTTTTTGTATGTCGGCGCAGAAGTTTCCATCGGAAGTTTTTTGGTGAATTTTATGGGACAGCCGGAAATTGCCGGACTACAAGAAGCGGCGGCTGCTGGATTTGTTTCGTACTATTGGGGCGGCGCAATGGTTGGTCGGTTTGTCGGATCGGCATTACTTCAAAAAGTGAATGCGGGAAAATTGCTCGGTATATTTGCATTGGTTGCGAGCGCATTGGTCTTTGCTACCGTTCTAACGACAGGTTACGTGGCAATGTGGACTATCCTATGCGTTGGTTTGTTCAATTCAATAATGTTCCCAACAATCTTTACATTGGGAATTGATGGTCTTGGGAAATTAACGAGTCAGGGTTCAAGCGTCTTGATCATGGCAATTGTGGGCGGAGCGATCATTCCGTTAGCACAAGGTGCATTAGCAGATACGTACGGCATTCAACATGCGTTTATTCTGCCTGCACTTTGCTATTTATATATTGTGTATTACGGTTTTAAAGGATCGCGACACTAATAATAACGCATTTCTAAAATTAGTTATGGAGCCGTTCCTTAAAAAGTAGGAAACCATTGGTGGTTGTGCGTGTATGGACATTTTAAGGGACGACTACCTAAAGTAAAACGAAAAATACGAAACATGAAAATTTTTTTCTCGTCCTTGGTATACTGTTTGATTCTATTCATCGTCATTATTTTATTTAATGGATTCAAGTTAGCACCAGAGCCGATAAGGGTGATGACATTCAATATTAGACTTGACAGTCCGAACGATGGTGCAAATATTTGGGATAACAGGAGAGCGAATCTTGTTAGTATGATCAGGTTTCACAAAGCCGATATTGTTGGTTTTCAAGAAATGCAAAAACATCAATTAGATTTTATTTTACAATCCTTGCCGGAGTACGGTTGGTTTGGCGTTGGTAGAGATGATGGCAAAGAACAAGGTGAATTTTCTGCTATTTTTTACAGAAAAGAGAGATTTGATACGTTAAAGACATCAACCTTTTGGTGTTCAACTTCACCGGAACATCCGGGGTTAGGTTGGGATGCTGCTTTTCAAAGAATTGTTACCTATGGAAAAATGAAAGATAACCGAAACAATAAAACATTTTATTTGTTTAACACTCATTTAGATAATGAAGGGGAAATTGCAAGAATTGAAAGCGCAAAACTTATCAAGAAAAAAATGCAATTGATCTGCGATAATTATCCTGTCATACTCACCGGTGATTTTAATTCTACTCCAAATTCAGAACCGTACCAAATTATTACGTCGGATGATCCTAAATCTTCTATTACGTTAGTTGATTCTCGCACGATCTCAAAAAGTAAACCTCACGGACCCAGTGGATCATTTACAGGGTTTAACATCAATGCAAAGCCCGGTGCGCCAATCGATTTTATATTTGTCAAGAAAGGAATGTCGGTTCTATCGCATGGCACTCTTTCAGATTCTTTCGACGGGTATCTTCCTTCTGATCACTATCCCGTTCTTGCAGAAATCGTTTTTTAGATTCACCAGATATTTGTTACAGCAAGGGATTGTTGAGCAATTTTAAAAAAAGCAATCTTAATTCGTAAACGCAAGAATATGGAAGCCACATGAAATCCTCGGGAAAAGAAATGAATGAGTCTACTCTAAAAAGGTATTTTTAAGAAAATAATTGCCTCCGTTGTACGGAGTTCTGAGAAGCGGAACAAATTTAAACTGGATTCGATACCTAAAAATTGAAATTAGACCTTTTTAGATTCGACTCATGAATAATTACATATTTCTACAAACATTGGAAGCAGATAATGTGTACAGACATAAAAATATCTGATAAAAAGATAAAAAATAATACACAGTTTCTTTTTCCAACAATATTTTTTCTTTTTTTCTTTTTCTATTTTGGTTGCAAGTCCACAGAAGAAGAATCCTACGAAAGCCCTACAATTATTTCCGGTCAAGTTACAGATCAACAACATGTTGGAATTGCAAATGCAAGAGTTATGCTTTCAACAGCACCGCAGTATGAAGCAAATATTACCGACGAAAATGGTTTGTTTCACATGAAAAACTTTCCTTCTGGAAAGCATACATTAAAAGTTGAAAAAATTGGTTTCGAGATTTTTGAAACTCAAGTTGGAAAACCAATTAATGGTGTTTCTACAATGAATCCGATGTTGACGCGAAAAATATATACCATTCCAAAAATAAAACCTCAAAGTAAAGGTGCAGTGCGAATTCGCGGGAAAATTTTAGAGACAGATTTCGATGCCAATGGAGTGTATGAACAATTTATCGTAAAAGGTACTGCATTTTCCCCCGTTCCAATTGGCAACAAACCCATTCCGGAAAAAATCTATGACAGAAGCATTGAGTATCTAATGGCACTGCACGCAAATACAGTTCGTACATACAGCGGTGTAAGTAAATATTTTTTGAAAAAAGCATCGGAAAACAATATCCGTGTGATTGTTGGATATTGGGTGAATATGAATATTGATTTATCAATTGTCTCTACACGGAAAAAAATTGTAGAAGATTTCTCAAACTTTGTTTTCGATCTCAAAGATTATTCCGGAGTATTAATGTGGAATATCGGGAATGAACAAAATTATTCTTCAACACAAAACAATGGAAACAGCCAATATTGGTATTCACTTGTTCAAGAAATGGCAATTGCAGCATACAAAGTTGAAGGAGAAAAATATCATCCTGTGTGTATTAGTAACGGCGCGTTAAATAACATTGGGAATTCGATGATGAAGGCAGATGATTCATCGCTGACGTATGTTGATGTATGGGGAACGAATACGTACACGTGGGATTTTTCGCCAATCTTTGTTTCATTCAAATCAAAAAGTGCAAAGCCAATTGTTATTACCGAGTATGGAATTGATGCACTGGATAACAGATCGAAAACTGAATACGAACAAACACAAGCAGAATTTGACAGCACAAATTGGACGCAGATCAATAATGCGCGCGATGTATGCGTTGGTTCTACGGTATTTGTCTTTTCTGACGAGTGGTGGAAAGATGAAAAAGGAAGTATCCATGAGCATGATTTCGGCGGCTATGCGACCAGCGCTCATCCAGATGGATATTCCAATGAAGAATGGTGGGGAATCATTGCCGTTACGCCCGATGCGAACAACGATGGATTGGATGAATGGCGAGCACGAAAAGCGTATTATATGTTTCAACGACAATGGAAATAAAAATAATCGGCAGTTGATTGTTATGTAGAGTCAAATCCCCTCTGCGCGAAAGAATGTGTGAGAGGGAGAGGAAAATCCTCCAGAGGCGGATGCGCCTTTGGCGCAGTAGATTAATCTAATCACCTGCAAATTCGTCGACCGGTTAATGGTGAGAGGGTCGTGATGTTATTTTTTTCGGCTTTCACTAAAGAGCACCTTTAAAATCTCAAATATCAAGCACCTCTACGAGCCGTAGGCAAATAACAAATAATGTTCCTTACAGGTCGTAGACAATAACCAAAACACAAAATATCTCTACGAGTCGTAGACAATAACATCAAGCGTTTCGGTCATTTTCACCCCGTGAGATATGATGCAATCGTACGAGAAAAATAGAGTTGAACAGTATCTCACGGGGTTAAGTTTTGAGTTTGGAATTTATTTGAGATTTGTGATTTGGAGTTTTTAGAGGTTCTCTAAAGAAGCCGGGCATCCGCAACGCTAAAAATTATACTCTTCAACTTGAAGAATAGAGAAGATGCTTTGTGTATGGGTGAGATGGATTCTCTCCAATTTCTTTTGTATCACCGATTTCTACGATAGACCCTTGATGCAGTACTGCTATGCGATCACAAAGAAGCATGCTGTTTGCAATGTTGTGGGTTATGAAGATAAGACTGGGTGCGTGTTGGATTTGTATTTTTTTAATCAGGCCAAGTATATGGGCTTGAGTCAGTACATCGAGTGCGCTCGTTGGCTCATCAAGGATAAGGAGTCGAGGTTGAACTGAGATGGCGCGTGCAAGAGCGACTCGTTGTCTTTGTCCACCGCTTAACTGAAAAGGATAACTGTTCAGAATCTCGTTGGGCAGTCCAACAAGAGAGCAGAGTTCCTTTGCAGTGACACCAAGCGAAAGAATTCTGTTGCCATTCTTTCCAGCTTGAAGTCCTTCAAGAATAATGCGTTCAATTGTGAGTTGTGGGTCGAGCGAGGCTGAGTACGCTTGAAAAACTAATTGAATTTTAGACCCGAGCATTTTCCGGTTCTTTGTCTCGGGATGAATGTTGATATTTTCAAATTCGATTGTTCCGTTTCTTGGTGTCACCATGCCCGCAAGGCATCGTGCGAGCGTTGTCTTCCCGCTGCCGCTTTCGCCGATAATACCAAGGGCTTCCCCTTCTTGTAAGGAAAATGTAATATTATGCAGTACCATTTTCTTGCGGGAAGAAAATCCCATTCGCTGTGAATGCTTGAATCTAACATCAAGATTTCTTACTTCCAATAAGGACATCGTACTTTTCTTTCCACGTCTATTGATTCTAATTGAGGTTCAAATAAGCGGCAGTCATCGTGCGCCTTGTAGCATATGGGGTGAAATTTACAACCCGACGGCAGATCCGAAGGATGCGGAGGATTTTCGGTTAAAACAGCCAGGTCGTCAAGGGAAGAGTCAGTCAACCGAGCCCCTTTACAAAGCACTTGGGAATATGGATGGAGCGGTGTATCAAAGAACATTTGTTTCGGCGCCACTTCAACAATACGGCCTGCATACATTACAGCAACTGTATCTGCATAGCGATTCGCGATACCTAAATCGTGTGTAATAAGAAGCACTGAAGTGCGGCCATTTTTTCGAGCATTATCGAGAAGATCAAGCAATTGGAATCGCAAGGGGGCGTCGACCGAACTTGTGGGTTCATCGGCAATAATCAATTCCGGATTAGCAGAGAGAGCAAGTGCAATAAGGATTCTCTGGAGTGTACCCCCGCTGAGTTCATGTGGATAGGATCTGAGCACGTCATCGGGGTTTTCTATGCCAACATTTTTGAGATCTATCTTTGCTTTTTCTACAGCTCGTTCAGCGTCCATTGAGGCGACATTCACGATTGCATCTACATATTGCGTCTTGATTCGCGAGATTGGATTCAGCGACTGAGCGGGTTCCTGGAAGACGTATCGTATTTTTTCTCTCCTTATCTCCCGCAAAGAGTGTTCCTCTAATTGAAGCAGATTATGTTTTGCAAAATAGACATCCCCGCTTATCTCATATCCTGCAAAAGGGGAAAAGAGTTTTGTCAGTGCACAGGCAAGGGTTGTTTTTCCGCTTCCGCTTTCTCCGACAAGCGCAAAGATTTCACCATGCTTCAATGAGAAGTTGATTTCTTGGATGAGGAATATGTCGCCTTTAGGGTCTTGGAATCTCACACTGAGATTCCTCGCGTCAAGCATCGGATTATCCATAACTCAAAGATACAGAAATATCGAAATTGACTCAACACTATTACAACACTATTATCGCGTGCGGTCAGAAATTTAATGGCATCTCTAAAAACCTAAAAAAATTGTCATGCGAAGGAGGACCGACCGACCTACGGTCTCGTAGAGAAGCAATCTCCTTCTATGCGAAGCATGCATACGCATCGCACAGAAATGGGGATTGCTTCTCCCGACAAGTCGGGATCGCAATGACGACACGAAGTGTCCTTCGGACAATGTTTTTAGAGATGTCCTTAATATAATCGGATTTCGGTGTCCAAATCGTGGATTGTAGGATTGTTGACAAAGAGATTTTTTTTGTCTATACTAAAAAAGATTTTCTGGCTTCACGCTTCGACGTTTGCATCAGTGAATTGGTATCTTCAGAATTCTATGAAATCAAATCTATGCAATATTCCCTTCGGTTTTACTTACCCATCATACTACTCGTTTGTTTTTCTTCCTGCTCTCCAAGAAAAAAGGTTGCTGATGGTCAATCAACCGGGAAAAATATAGTCGTTATCGGTATCGGTTCCGACGTTGATACTTTTAATCCGGTATTTGCACAAGAAGTTACCGGAGGAGAGATAGGTGAGCTGATATACCCTTCACTCGTGAGGGCTAACTTTGACACTGCAGAAGGCGTTCTTCATTATTCTCCGATGCTTGCCCGGGAATGGAAATCCGTCAACGACAATCGTGATATTATATTTCATCTTCGCACTGACGCTACTTGGTCAGACGGAGCACGTATCACAGCCCGTGATGTTCAGTTTTCGTATGAATTATATGGTGATGAAGAATTGGCAAGTGTCAGACAGCATGAACTCGAAGGACTCAAGAAAGGTAAGGATGGGAAGCTCGATATTCGAAAGAGCGTAGAGATTGTAAATGACTCTACTCTGAGATTTCATTTTGAACGCTTTTCTCCTGCGCAATTGCATGATGCCGGCCTTCCGATACTGCCGGCACATCTTTTAGATACAATTCCACGAAAGGAGCTTCGTACCCATTCAATCAATAGAAAGCCGATCGGCGCTGGACCATTCTCTCTTGCAATATGGAAACCGGGCGAGGAGATTACTCTGATGTCGAACCGCTTGTCAGTATTGCCGAAGCCGGCAAATCTCGATCAGCTTGTCTTTCGAGTGTTACCCGATCACGGATCACGATTTGCTCATCTCAAATCGGGTGAAATAGATTTGATGACAGATCTGAGTCCCAGCGAGGCTCAGGAGTTGGCCGGTTCCGAGCTGCCAGTTCGAGTCATAACTACTCCGGTGAGGCGTTACCAATTTGTCGGGTGGAACAACATTGATGGAGAGGCATACGCGATATCGTCGGGGAAAAAAATTCAGCCCCACCCGTTGTTTGGAAATATGAAAGTGCGCAAAGCTTTGACGTTGGCGATTGATAGGAAGAGTATTGTTAAAGCGCTATTAGCGCAGTTCGGACAGGAAGCTATCGGACCCGTCTCACCAATTTTTCGTTATGCATACAACGACACCTTGAAGCCGATGCCATTTGATCCTGCTGCTGCACTATCTCTTCTTGCGCAAGAAGGATGGGAGGACAAGGATGACGATGGGGTTCTTGAAAAAGGAAAAACAAAGTTCTCGTTCGCTCTGACAATACCAGCGAGGTCTCAATTCACGCTTGAGCTTGCCAATATCATCCAGAAACAACTCCGTGATGTCAAAATCGCAGTTCAGATACAGCAAGTTGAGGAATCGATTTTCTGGCAACAGTTGATGGAAAAAAAATTTGATGCTTTTATCGGAGGATTTGAAGTGCCCCTTCAGTTGCAACTCGCTATGTTCTGGGGATCGGATCTCCATAAGTATCCCTTCAACCTCGTGTCATTTCGTAATCCGCACGTCGACCGGATTCTCAAAGCAACAGAGTCTGTGGGGAAGGAAAGTGAAGCTGCGCCATTTTGGAAAGAATTCCAAGTGATTCTCGCCGAAGAGCAGCCTTGCACATTTTTGTTTTGGGAAAATAATGTGATTGGCGTGAACAAGCGAGTAATAGGAACAAACTTTTCCATCCTTGGGACAACATATCGAGCATGGGAGTGGAGTACTGAATGAGCGGTGAATGATCTTGAATGAATCTCGGCGAAACGTTCGAAAAGAAGTTTGATGATATTTCCAGTAACTCCTGAGTAACTCACATTGTGAGTTACTCTTTTTGAGAAAAATACGCCGCAGGCGCACTGAACGCGCTACTCAGCGTAATGATTACCATTAACAGGTTGTTGAAAAAGTCTTTTTCTGTCATTCTGAAGGAGCGAAGCGACTGAAGAATCTCGCTTTTTGAATCAGATTCTTCACCCCGACAAAAAGCGTCGGGGTTCAGAATGACATATTACCTAGTTTTTCAACACCCTGTTAAAACACTTTCAGGGGCTACTTTGCTAGCAACCACAGAGGAACTATCAATGGGGTAGAAATCGACCCCGCAGGGCGGGGTCCAACGTTTGTAACAACAGAAACCGGAACATAATCCAACTCCGTAGGAGTTGAACACCTACGGTGTTCTGATGTATTGCGGGAGGATTGATCTACAAACATACAACTCCTAACGGAGTTGTTGTGGAACAAAAATTAGAATAACGTGGTATTAGCTCCGAAGGAGTCCGTTGGACATATTCTTAATGGATACAACCACCGCACACAGAGCAACGAAAATGGCACGCTGAGTTACTATTTCCATTAGAATGAACCTTCTAATTTCTTTCCCGGATCCCCTCTGTGCCAACCGCGATTTGAACTACGTGGCAAAATGATTACCTACTTGATTAAACGAATTCTCTCGGCTGTTCCACTCTTGTTTGGTCTAGTGACCTTGGTTTTTCTTATTACTCGTTTGTTGCCGGGTGATCCTACGTTGCTTTTTATCTCTCCGAAAGTACCGCCTCACATTGCTGCGCAGCTTCGCACAGAATTTGGATTGGATCAACCGATGATGGTGCAGTATGTTCGGTGGTTGGCTGGCATTGCAAGCGGTGAACTCGGTTTTTCCTTCACACATCAACGAGCTGTTGTTGATGTGATCGGCAATGCATTTCTGAATACAGCGCTGCTGGCAGGCGCCGCTATTATTCTGGAAGTAGTCATTGGCGTTTTGATTGGAATTCTGGCAGCACAGTACCGTCACTCTTTCTTGGAACGATGGATTTCGTATGGTGGACTTGTGATTTACACAATGCCTGCCTTCTGGGTAGCAACGCTTCTTCTCTTGTTGTTCTCTCAGGCACTTGGAATTCTTCCTTCTTCACATATGCATTCTATCGGCGCCGAACATTTGAATCCATTCGATTATTGCCTTGATTTGCTCAAACATCTCATCCTGCCATCATTAACATTGGCATTGCCCGGCGCAGCAGGGTTGGCGCGCTTTGTCCACACTCAATTGGCGACAACCATGAGACAACAGTACATCATTACTGCGAGAAGTTTTGGATTCAGTGATAGAAAGATTCTCTTGAAGTATGCTTTGCCTAATGCGCTTCTTCCAGTAATCACGCTGGTTGGTCTCGAGTTGGGCGGGCTGCTCTCAGGCGCTCTCGTAACCGAAACAATATTTGCGTGGCCTGGAATTGGAAGAATTACGGTGACAGCAATCTTTGCTCGAGATTACCCTCTCATTCTTGGTTGCACGATTATCTCCGGTATAGTAGTCATTCTGGGTAATCTCATAGCCGATGTACTCTACACTGCGGTTGATCCAAGAGTTAAAGTGACATCATGAAGAAAGTCCGTTCTCAAAATGCGGTTTCAAGAACAAGTCTTCTTATTTCCACCCTCCGAGGGAGAATGGGTAGCTCTCTTTTCATTTTGTTCATTATTGCTTTTACATATATCCGGTTTGACCTGATGAAAGCAAGTTTCCTCTCGTTGGCTCTTACACCAATTTATTCTATCATGCATCTGCAGCTAAATCCGATATACATTAGAGCCGCTCTTATTGAATACTGGCTCGCAAGCTTTGCGTGGTGCAGCATTCTGGTAATGGGTTGTTGGCTTCTCTTTCAAAAAAAAGAAAACAAACTGATTGCAGAGAGGTTATTTTTTGCCATCTCTCCGGCGTGGAGACCGAATAGAAGCACTTTGAAGAAATCAACTTTCGGGATTTATACTCTTTCAATTTTTTTGGGAATAGCCGTTCTTGGTCCCTTCCTCGTTCCCCTTGATCCGATCAATCAGGGAGATTTGGAAACGACGAGGTTCCTTGCGCCAATGCAAACTGCTGTGGCATGGGAAGACATTTCGATTACAGTTCCGACAGAAGCTGCTTACGGTTCGATTGAAAAAGCTTTACGCGATGCGAATAATTTTCTTCTCGCAAGAAAAGTGAAATACACTCGATCGGAGCAAGAAAAAGTAGAACACAAAGAACAGGGGACAAAATTTCATGTGCTTTTTCTGTTTGGAACAGATGCACTGGGGAGGGACGTATTCAGCCGCGTAATTTATGGCACGAGAATATCTTTGGGGATTGGAATCATAGTCGCTGCATTATCAATGATTCTTGGTATGGGGATCGGTTTCCTTAGTGGAATTATAGGAGGGATGCTGGACAAATTCTTGATGAGGGTAATAGATGTCCTTCTTTCTTTGCCGCCTCTCGTGTTAATTATTTCGCTCTTTTCAGTTCTCGGCGGGTCAATCGAAGTACTTATCATAGCGCTCGCGTTGAGCGGTTGGATGGGCGTCGCACGCCTTGTTCGAGGTGAAGTCTTGAAGCTTCGTGAACAAGAATTTATTCTTGCCGCTAAACTCCTCGGCGTATCCTATATCGGCATTATTCGGAATCACCTGCTGCCAAATATCTTGCCGACAATATTAACAGCGTCCGTGCTTCAACTGGTCAATTCGATAATGGGCGAGGCGGCTTTGAGTTTCTTGGGACTGGGAATCCAACCTCCAACCGCGAGTTGGGGAAATATGATTGGTGAATCTATCATATATCTTAGCTCAGCATGGTGGATAGGAATTTTTCCAGGGATTGCTCTCTCCTTCTTTGCCATATCTGCGCAGTTGGTCGCAGAAGGCATCCAAGAATGCCAAAAGTGAAATTCAATTTGCAAACTCTTCTACAATGAAAAGCATCAATTGCCGCTATGATATAATAGAGAAATTAGGTGAGGGATCGACCGGCAGCGTGTATCTCGTGCAGGACTTGATGTATGGAAGGGTCAGGCGAGCGTTAAAAATCATCCGTGTGGCTGGGATGGGATTCGACGTCGCAAAGACTCTTCGAAACGAGTTTTCACTTCTACGACAATTCGATCATCCAAATATTGTGAAAGTATACGATTTTGGGAGTGTAGTCGCCACTGACTCTGACGAACATACCGATGACTTCTTCTTCACTCTTGACTATGTTCAAGGACGAGATCTTTTTCAAGCAACGGAACATGCAGATGATGAATTCATTTCATCGCTGGTGTTTCAGATCGCGCATGCTATCGAGTACATACACCGGCACGGTCTTATCCACTTTGACATCAAGCCGGAAAATATCATCGTCACCGAAATGCAGCTCGGTGATGAAACCGTTCACATTCCAAAGATCATAGATTTCGGTTTTGCCGCCCCACTTCTTGGTCCTCTATCGGGATCTCTCAAAGGCTCGCTTCATTATATAGCTCCTGAACTCATCAGCGGTGAAAAATATGACCACCGAATCGATCTCTATTCACTCGGTGTAACACTGTATCAAATTCTTACACGCACGCTTCCTTTTGAAGCAACTGATCCGGTTGAAGTGCTCAAAAAGCATCAGATGGAAAGTCCAACGAGCGTGTCAGAGCTTCGACCTGATGCTATGCCCGAATTGGTTGAACTCGTTTCAGCGTTAATGGAGAAGGATTCGCACAAACGAATGAGCAGTGCGCGCAGCGTGGCTGATAAAGTGAAGCCACTTGTTCAGCATACGGCAGTTCTTGGAAATTACATCGTTGAAATTTCACCCAAAAGATTTGTAGGGAGAAAAGAAGAATTACGAAGATTGATGAATTTTTTAAAAGAGGAATTCAAATCAGCAGAAGCGCCGGCGGAGTATGAATCCAAGAAAGTCGCATGTTTGGTAGGAGAGCAGGGAGTTGGGAAAACTCCATTACTTAACGAATGCCGGAGACAGGCTCAAGCAGAAAATATTCTTGTCATAGCGACACGTTGTTATCTGAGAACTTCACCTCCGCTGGAGCCATTTCGATTGTTCTTGCACGAACTTAAGTTCGTTTTGCTGCCTCGCGGCGCTCGTGCTCAAGAACTCCTTGCAGAATATGATCATCTCTTTTCGGGTACGCCAACGGCGTACCCGAAATTCCCTTTAGACTTTGCCAATGAAGAAAAGCAGTTGGAATTTCTTAGATCATTTGTCAGGCTTGTGAACGAAGCGGTCGCTGTGGTCCCGTTCGCCATCTCGATAGACGATGTTCATCTTGCAGATGAGATGAGTATCCGGCTGCTACGGCTGCTTACTCAATCACGCGATTCCTCCTCTCCGCTTGTTCTTTTGTCATGCGACTCGATCTCCACTGTCAAAAAAGAACTTCGTTTGCCATTAGATGCGGTCGAAGTTATCGTTCTCAGCGGGTTTGACGAAGAAGGGGTGTTTGAATTAATAAAATCTCAGCTTGGTGCCTCAGATATTCCAAAGGAGGCAGCTCGTGCTTTATCGAATATAGTCGGCGATTCTCCCTATATTGTAAAAGAGTTTCTCAATCAGTTTCGCAATCTTTCCCCAGAAGAAGCAATAGTAGAGCTGCAAAAGGCTCTTAGCGATCCAGCGTTAAGTAAGGAGTTTCCACGAACTATCAATGAAGTGTATGAACGTAGATTTCAAGGATTTAGTCCTGAGGAACAGTACATACTGAGAGTCGTTTCCTGTTTTCGAATTCCCGTGAATAAAGAAATTCTCGGGAAAATTTGCCCCTACTCATCTAGTCGTCTATCTCATCTTCTTGCCATGCTTACAATAAGCGGAGTACTCAGTGACTTCGAGAATGGCAGCAAAGTCCATTTTTCGCATGCAAGCTTCCGGCAGTTTATTTATCAGAATCTTCAAACCGACAAACAGCAGTTGCAGAGCTTTATTGCAGATGTATTGGAAAATCTTTACAGAGATTCTCTCGATGCAGAAGCTGAAGAGATCGGATATCATTACAAAGAAGCCGGCATAAACAGTAAGGCATACGCGTATTATTTGCGCGCGGCTGAGAGAGCAGCGTTAGCGCATTCGCTTCAGGAAAGTATCACGCTTTTAGAGGAAGCAATAAATCTCGCATCAGATGATTCAGAATTTGAAACCGCTCTTGAAAAACTTGCACATCAAAGTGATCTCGTCGAGGACTATGAAAAAGCTGAAACAATGTATAACACGTTGCTCGCACGACCAAACATTTCGACCTCAAACAAATATCGCCATCTGAAAGCACTCGGGTCAGTGCAGACACGACGTGGACTACTTGAGAATGCAATTGAAACTTTCACAAAAGCTTCACACGCTGCACAAACCTCTCGGGAATTCATGGAGATCGAAGATGAATTGGCAGACATTGACATTTCACGCGGCAGGCTGCCGGAAGCTCGAAGCCGTTGCATGAAAGTTTTAGAGAGCTTGAACGAACCGGCAAACGACCCTCAAATAAGCTCGCTGTTTACCAAGCTCGGTATCATTAGTTTCTACGAAACGAAGTATGATGAAGCCACAGAGTATTTCTTGAAGGCGTACCAAATATTAGAGCGATACGGAGACAAGATAAAACTCATCGCACCCTTGCTTAATCTCGGAAACGCATACAGCGTACGTCATTATTATGAGAAGGCGTTAGAAAGTTGGAGTCATGCACTTCGCTATGCAGAGGATGTCGGAAATTTCCATCAGCAGGGTCAAATTCATAACAATCTCGGAATTGCTGAGTACAACCAAGGGCATTATGAGAATGCTCTCCAAAACTATTTGAAAGGCATTGATATCTTCAAGCGTTTGGGAAATTCTCCTGGACTCGCTTTATGCCTGAACAATGCCGGCGAGGTATATTTGGTTCAGTCAGAATATGAGAAGGCTTTTGAATCATGGGAAAAATGCTTGGACCTGTACACAAACATTAACGACGCGCATGGACTTGCCGAAACGCACAGCCATTTGAGTCAACTCTTCTTGATTTTTGAGGATTTTGACAGTGCTCGAGAACATCTTCAAAAATCTCGTCAGATAATTGAAAATGCCAACCTTGAAGCTAAATGGCCGATTTACTATCTTTGTTGCAGTGCTTTGGCATTAGCAGAAAAGAAATTCAGCGAAGCTGAACAATATGTCCTGCAAGCTAAAGATAGATTTCAGTCCATCGGAGATGACATCAACTACTGCAGATTGCTTCTCATCGCAGGAAGACTCCATAAGCATCTTGGTCATCATAAGGAATCGGCGGATTATTTCACAGATGCTTTAGAAAAAAGTGTTGACCTGAAATTACCGCTTTTAGAAGCCGAAGCCTTGATGGAGTTGGGAATTGAATCAAGGACGAAAGATCTCGCACTTGAAAAGAAAGCATTGATTTATCTTAAAGAAGCATACGACTTGATTGAGCATGAAACGGTAAACGACATTACATGGAAGCTCTGCTACGAAATTGGAAAAGAATACTCAAGCCGTGGTCTCGGATTGAAAAGCAAGGAGTTTTTCGTCAAGGCGAAACATGTTCTGCTCTACCTGGGTTCACTCTACACACGCCAATCGCTTCAGAAGAGGTTTTGGGAGTCGGATAATCGTGGCGCCATATTAAAAGAAATTGAAGCATTGATTGAAGATTAATTAGGATAAATTAATGGATGGACAAAACCCAAAATTCTCAATTATTATTGCCTCCTCAAAAAGCACATCGGAGCGTATAAAAAAAACAATTGCTTTTCGTGAAGATATCGCTATTCAACTTTGCCCATTGCATTCCTTAACTTCCCGCTCATTCTATAGTATCGCACCGAATCTGCTGATATGTGAATACAGAGAAATTGAGGGAGAGAATGCGCTCCGAAGCCTTACAGAGATAAGATCACGATATCCTCTTCTGCCAATTTTCATTATTACGTCGACACCGAACCATACGGAGGCGGTGAAGCTCCTGAAAACGGGAGTTCAGGAATACCTCGCTCTCCCGGAAGAACAAAGCAAGCTGTATGAACTGATGGAATCAAAAATTGACGAGTGGAAATCAACACGAACACGAAAGTCATTTCGTGAGGAACAAAGGAAAAGTTATGATTTCCAGAGTATAGTTGGTAGTTCAACCCAACTGCAAAGTGTAATTGCCCGATCCCGCAAACTGCTGAGCAATGCAAACATAACGGTGTTGATCCAAGGCGAAACAGGCACGGGCAAAGAGCTTTTGGCAAAAGCAATACACCACAACAGTCTCAATTCGGATCAACCATTTGTTGAGATTGCATGTTCTTCGATCCCAGACAGTCTGCTCGAAAGCGAATTATTCGGACATGAAAAAGGAGCATTCACAGATGCAAAGAATCAAAAGATAGGTTTATTTGAATTAGCTGGAAAAGGAACAATCTTTCTAGATGAAATCGGAGATATCAGTCCCGCAATCCAATCGAAATTATTGAATGCCTTAGAGGAGAAGAAAATAAGACGGCTTGGCGGCATCGAAGATATTCCGGTTCATGCTCGAATAATCACGGCAACAAGCAAGGACCTGCAAAATATGGTGAAAAATGGGACGATGAGAAAAGATCTTTATTACCGCTTGGCTGTTTTCTCACTTGTACTTCCACCGCTCAGAGAGCGGAGCGGTGATATTCCTCTATTGGCAAAACATTTTCTTCATGACTTTGCAAAAGAAAATGCTAAACAAATACGAGGATTTACTCCCAAGGCACTTGAGAAGCTTGCCAAAGAGCCATGGGAGGGAAATGTGCGTGAATTGAAACATGCGATTGAACGCGCAGTTCTGCTCACGACCAACGAAAGGCTCGATGAAGATGATCTTGAAATGATCCCTAAATCTGGAGTCCTTTTTCAGATTGGCAATGGAGAATCATGGAGGGATAAAGGAGTGCAATTATCCGATACCGCCATTACCATATCACTGCCACTTGCTGACGCCTCTCTCTCTCAGGTTGAAAAAGAACTTGTGAGGGAGGTGCTCAAACAAATGCGAGGTAACAAAAAGAAGGCATCTGGAATCCTGAAGATATCTCGGCCGAGACTTGATCGTCTTATTAACGATGATCCGGAAAAATTTTAAATCTGTTACGGGTTGATTTTTCATCTGCCGCTGATTCTTCTCTTTTGAAGAGGTGTCTATATTTGAGTCTCATATTTCAGCATCTTGTTTGTGTAACATCTCGTTACAAATTAGTGTTACGAATTGTTACTCTCTTCATAAAGTTGAACAGATATATTACGCCTTCAAATTAGGATCTCACAAAAACAAGGCAAAAGTTGTGCGATTCCATAAGATATGGCATCAGTGTTTTTGGCATAAAAATTGGTATACTTTAACTTAGAATTTTCGATCAGTATTGTTGCACCGTATTCTATTTCACGCGCTCAAAACAACTCGGAGAAAAAAGCCATGTTACAGATCGTCAAAAAAACCACATCGAGTAAAAGAAGAAAGGAAACTACTCAGCACGCAAAAGAGTGGTTTAAAGGAGGAACCATGCAAAAACAATTTACATCACTCGTCTCTGCCATTCTTTTCGGTTGGCTGCTGGGTTGCAATAGCAATCCTATCCAAGCGCCTGACCAAATTTCCAACCAAGATTCTCCTGTAGGACAAAAAATACAGTTACTTGAAGTACCAGCTCCTGCCGAAGTTAACTTGGCGAAGAAATACTCAGTAGGAGGCTGGGTCAGCGCCAATTCAGGCGGCGAACTCGAAATTAGAGAGCAATTTCAAACTAAGAGCGAATTCAAAACGGCTACACTAACCGCCACGCTCAGTATTCCCAAGAATGGACTTAGCGAAGATCGGTACATTTCGATGAGGCTTGATGATTCCAAGTTGCAGATCGAATTTAGTCCGCATGGATTACAATTCAATGTGCCAGCGAAGTTGACCTACACTGCCACAGGATTGGATTTGTCATCGGTTCCAGTTGGCGCTGAAATTAAGTTGTATTACTCTAACAAGGAAACGGGACTGTTTGAGGAAATGCGTTCGGGAAGCATCACGTATGATAGAGAATCGGGAACCATTGCGTGTCTTGACGGTGAGATTCCGCACTTTTCCCTATATGCATTTGGATATATCAAGAAGTAGTACGAAGATCCTTGAGTGTCTCCATGGTGAAATTCCTTACTTTTCAAATATGGATCTATATATATCACAAACCAAAGAGATACTCAGAAAATTCTCAGAAACGAAAGCGATAAGATTCTTCGATTTATGAATTTGTGAGGTAACGTAAATGGACAAGGGAAAGATTCAAACATTTCGCGAACAGTTAACACGATTGCTTGCCAAGTACTGTGATGAGTCGACGATGCAAAACATTGACTCCAAGCTCAACTTGATTCGCGATTCTGAAAAGGACCTGATGGCTCAAGCCAAGAGAGATGCTAAGCTCGAGGGTGGTCAGGATCTCGTGGAAGAGGGTTTCATCTACCAGATTATCGCAGAGTGCCAACTATTATTGCCGAAGAAAGAATTCCTCGGCATTCTCACTGAAATAGCAAATCTTTGTGTCGATTTTGGGGAGTACGCTACTGCTGAAGCTCTCTTTAGCAACGCCATCGAAACAGCAAAAGATGGCGTTCGCTATTTTAACCAGGCTGCTGAAGCGTTACAAAAGCGTGCAGATGTTTTATTACGACAGGCACGGTGGAATCCGGCTGAGACAGACCTTAAGGAAAGTCGTCGGTTATTCACTCGCACCAAGAACGAAATAGGGATCGGAAAGATTGAGAACAGCCTCGGTATTTTTATGGCACAACAAGGTAATACAAAAGAGAGTGTTGCTCATTTTAAGAAGGCAGCATCTTTATTTGAGAAAGCAAAGCAGATGGACTTGGCAAGCACAGCATACATGAACATGGGAATTGTGGCCACAATGAGTGGAAAGTTTGATGAAGCTCTTGCAGCATACGAACGGGCTCTTCCGGAGTTCGAGCGTGCAGGTGATGTTCCAAGGCTTGCGGAACTCCATCATAATCTGGGGATGCTATTCCTTGCGCGCGCTGAAATGGATTCTGCTCTGGGGCAATTCGACGAGAGCCTGAATTACGCCGGTCAAGTCCATTATGATGCCCTCATCGGTTTGGCGTCGCTTGGTAAGGCTGCAACATACGCTCGAAAGAAAGACTTCGCATTAGCTCTCTTATTCGGAAACAAGGCATTGTCAATCTTCCGTAGACTCAACGCTCACCTTAGTATTGCGGATTCATACAAAGTGAAAGGAATTATTCAGCGAGAATTGAAACATTACGATATCGCTGAGTTATATTTCCGCACAAGTATTAGTCTCAATCAAGGATATAATAATCCACTCAACCTCGGCGAAGCTTACTTAGAAATAGGGTTGCTCCATAAAGAATGCGGTGACAAGGCTAAGGCGAAACAAGTTTTCCAGAAATCTTTGAAGTGCTTTCAACAGGTGGGCGCCAAACACAACATTGAGCAAGTAAGAGCACAATTAGGTTCACTAAAGAATTAATACCGTATCATGAGACTCAGCGAGTTGTTACACAGCGAACGTATAGGACGTGTTACCGACCGTATAGAAACGTTAAGCGGAATTAACCGCGTCCAGGATTTGGAACGCATACTCAGCGTCGTCAAGATGATTAACAATTCACTTGTTCTAGACGAAGTACTGCGACTAGTTGTTGACAATTCAATTGACGTTGCAAAGGCGGAGCGTGGATTCTTGCTGCTTGCTGATAATGAAGGTAAACTTCATTGTAAATTGGCGAGAAACTCAAAGAGAGAATCACTCCCTCCAGAGGAAGCATTAATCAGCCATACTGTTGCTGATGATGTGCATCAGACCGGGGAATCCGTTTTCATTGAGAACGCGCAAACCGATGATCGTTTTGACCAGCGACAAAGCATAGTATCACTCTCTCTTCAAACCATTCTTTGCTCTCCTTTAAATGTAAAGAATGAAAAAGTTGGAGTGATCTATGTCGACAGCCGTTCGATTCAGGCCGTGAAAAAGGACGAAATCATTGATTTGTTTGAGATTCTTGCCGGACAGGCCGCTATCGCAATTAAAAATGCTCAACTCTACGAAAAACTTCGCTGTGCGTACAAAGAGCTCGAAGATGCCAATGAACAGGTGCTAAAGTTCGAACGGATGGCTTCCCGTGGCGAGATGGCAGCAGAAGTAAGTCATGAGTTAAAAAATTCCCTTGCAGTCGTATTACTGCAACTGCAATCCCTCAAAAGCTTTTCACATCGGTGCTCACCTGAAGAACGCGAGAAAAAGCTTGAGAATGCGATTGAGGCATTGAAGAAAACAATCCTCTTCACTTCTGGATTAATTGAAACATCAGCTTTCAAGACGAATAAATACCTTGGTGATTTAAACGAAGCAATAAGATATTTCCTGAAGTTCATCAGAATCCTGCCGAGGTTTCGTCGCTCTGTGCTTGTTACAATGCTCGATGAAAGTGTTCCCCAATTTTTGTTTGATAAGCAGCAACTTCAACAAGTACTTCTCAATCTCGTGACAAACGCTGTCGAAGCGTATAGTGAAGCAACAATAGAGATTCGCACAAACTACATTTCCGAAAAGAACGAGGTAAGAATATCGGTCACCGATAATGGTCCCGGAATTATCGATGAAGTGAGAAAAATGATATTCACGCAAAAGATCACGACGAAAGTAGACGGACACGGCTACGGACTACCGATCTGCAAGAAAATTGTAGAAAATCACAACGGCATCATTGAAGTAGAGTCGGCTGTGGGTCAAGGCACCTCGTTTCATTTCACACTCCCTGCCGAAAAGGATTGATCCCTTCTTTTTGTCATAAGCATTTGTCGTTCAAAACACCAGATAGTGCCATTTCTAAAAAATAAGTACTGTCATTCCCGCGTTCCGAAGGAATCCCTTGCGTATGCATCCTTCGGATCGGGAAAAGCGAGAATCCCTAAAGTGGATGCCCACCTACACGTGGTATCATTTTGTGTTAGGCTTATATCCCGACGGAGTCGGGATGTAGGTATTAGAGTTCTCACCGTGAAAATAAAATTCCCCAAGAAATCGACTCTCTTGGGGAATTTTTTTTCTTCCACAGATTCCGATCAACGTAGGGGATAAAGACTACGATCCTTTATTTCCGTACGGATTTGGTTTAACATATCAAAACTTCATCGGGGAAAAACATCGGGGAAAAATACACATCGGGGAAAAATAATTCATTCTTAATCAAAAAAATATTATATAGTGTTTGTAAACATACTCTCATCAATAACTAACAATTAGACTAATCATATGGCATCTACAGTACCTACTCCAACCGAAACTCACATCGATCCATCGCAAGGAGGAAATTATCGTGTTCCTCTATCAGTGGTTACAATGCTTTTCTTTATGTGGGGATTTCTCACCTGCTTGAATGATATTCTCGTGCCACATTTAAAAGCGGTCTTCGATCTCACATACACGCAGGTGATGTTCATTCAGTTTACGTTCTTCGGCGCATATTTTATTATGTCCATTCCGTCCGGAAAGATTATTTCGTTATTCGGTTATCAAAAAGGAATCGTGATCGGATTGCTCACAGCGGGACTCGGTGCATTATTATTTTATCCCGCGGCGAGTACAATTTCGTATCCGCTATTTTTAACTGCGCTGTTCGTTCTCGCATCAGGAATCACATTGTTGCAAGTTGCGGCAAATCCCTATGTTGCCGTGCTTGGAAAACCGGAAACAGCATCAAGCAGATTAAATCTTACGCAAGCATTTAATTCTCTTGGAACAACGATCGCACCGTATTTCGGCGGCATTCTTATCTTGTCATCAGTTGTTGCAATGACGCCCCAGGAAGAAGCGGCGATGGTACAAATGCCGTACGTTGGTCTTGCTATTGCGTTGGTGATTCTTGCAGTGGTGATGGCAAAATTCAAACTTCCGGTGATTGCAACAGTTGAAGATCATCACGCGAAATCTGGGAAATTATCCGACGCATTGAAACACCGTCATCTTGTTCTCGGCGCTGTCGGAATTTTTGTCTACGTCGGTGCTGAAGTATCCATCGGAAGTTTTTTGGTGAATTTTATGGGACAACCGGAAATTGCCGGATTGAAAGAAGCCGCGGCTGCAGGATTTGTTTCGTACTATTGGGGCGGTGCAATGGTCGGAAGATTTGTCGGCTCTGCATTGTTGCAAAAAATAAACGCAGGAAAGTTGCTCGGCATTTTTGCGCTTATTACGTTCGGACTCGTTCTCACAACGGTCTTCACAACAGGTCATGTTGCAATGTGGACAATCTTAAGCGTGGGTCTGTTCAACTCCATTATGTTCCCGACAATTTTTACACTCGGTATTGACGGACTTGGAAAGTTGACAAGTCAAGGTTCAAGCGTTTTGATCATGGCGATCGTTGGCGGAGCCATCATTCCTGTTGCACAAGGTGCGCTCGCAGATACGTATGGCATTCAGCATGCGTTTATTCTTCCGGCACTTTGTTATCTCTACATCGTGTATTATGGATTCAAAGGTTCGCGCCACTCGTAATCTCGTCGCTGTGTTTATTCAGATGAGGTAACTGATGTTACGCAATAAGATTGTATTCGCCGTGAAATTCCAAATATCAATTACCAAATTCCAAGTAAATTCCAATCATGAAATCCAAATTCTTGAAAAATATTGGAACTTTCAACATTTTGAATTTGGTATTTATTTGTGATTTGGTATTTGGAGTTTGGAATTTTGTATATACTCTGTGTCTGCGTAACATCAGTGAGGTAAGAGAAATTATTTTCTTTTACCTCATCAGCAATTTTGGTGTTCTTATGAACTCTCCTCAAGCAGTTTCTTCCGTATCGAAAATTATTTTTGAATCCTATAAAAAATTCAACATCAATGTCATTGCGATCCCGACTTGTCGGGAGAAGCAATCTCGTTTTTCGATCAAAACAAAGAGATTGCTTCGTCGCTTCCTGCCCGACTTTGTCGTTCAGGCGTGCGCTTCTCGCAATGACATAAAAATATTTTTTCTACAATCTCTTTTTCTCTTTTCTCTTTTCTTCATTAGTTGTAGCCCGACCGAACAAGAGACCTACAATAATCCCACAACAATATCCGGACAGGTGAAAGATAATCAAGGCGTTGCACTTCCGACTGCACGTGTTTCTCTTTCCACAGCTCCAACATTTAATGCTGTTGTAACAGATGCAAACGGACTTTTTTATTTGAAAGAATTTCCTTCCGGCAAACATCGTTTAAAAGTTGAAAAAATAGGATTTGAAATTTTTGAAGCTGATGTTTCATCGGCAATCAACGGTGTCTCAACAATGAATCCGATATTACGTCGAAAAGTATTTTCCGTTCCAACAGTAAAACCATTAAGCACAGGCAAAGTTCGAATCAATAAAAAAGTTTTAGAAACAGATTTCGACGGCGATGGAATCTATGAACCTTTCATTGTAAAAGGTGCCGCGTTTTCTCCTGTTCCTATGCGTAGGCATGCATACGCATCGGCAATACACCAATCACGCAAGCAATCTACGATCGTTCGATAGAAATGCTTGTCGGTATGAATGCAAATGCTGTCCGAACATATTCCGGCGTTGATAAATATTTTTTGCAAAAGGCAAAATAATATTCGCGTTATTGTTGGCTTCTGGGTCAATCTCGATCTTGATCGCTCTCTTCCGGATGTTCGCCAAAAAGTTATTGACGATTTTTCCAATTTCGTTTTTGATTTGAAAAATTATCCTGCCATACTCATGTGGAATATCGGCAACGAACAAAATTATTCTTCAACGCCGAACAACGGCAACAGTCAATATTGGTATTCGCTGGTGCAAGAGATGGCAGTTGCGGCATATACAGTTGAAGGAGAAAAATTTCATCCGGTGTGTGCCCGCCGAAGGCGGGTGTGCGAGCAATGGTGGTTATTTTAATATCGGCAGTGTTGAAAAAAATGCAGACGATGCTTCGATGAGCTATGTTGATTTGTGGGCATCGAATGCGTACGAATGGAATTTCGGAACGTTCTTTTCTGAATACAGAAAGAAAAGTGCGAAACCAATTGTCATCACCGAATTTGGAATTGATGCGTGGAATGCCATCACAAAAATAGAATCTGAATCACCGCAAGCGCAATTTGTCTGTGGCTTAAATTTTTTGGTGAGTAGTTACAAAATATCTCGCAAAGACGCAGAAACGCTAAGAATATTTAAAATAATTTTTGCGGCTTTGCGTCTTGGCGAGAGAAAAAATTTCTACCAAAAATCTGTGGCTTAAATTTTTTGGGTGAGTAGTTACCTTTTTTCAAGAATGATAGATGATCAAGGTTAGGATACCAGTTTTATAGGTCAAAAAGGTACATTATCCCTAATGCGTATGCATGCCTACGCATTGGTAATAATGAAAATTTCCCTTGACGCCTGTTGCTTCTAATGCAAAGAAAAGCGAAATTTGAACTATTAAAAACGGTAGTATAAATGAGAATAAAAAACAGCTCATTTTTGTCTTGCTTTTATGGTAGCATTGCATTATCGTGATACAAGTATCTCCATACGTGTGGGTATCCATCCCTTCGGGAAACGATATGTTTTATACATTACTGATAAACAGGTAATTGAAAAAAATATGTTAAATAATTTGATTTTTAGAAAACCAATGAATATATTTACCCCATGAGATATGATGCCTGTCGTACGACAGGCGAGAAAAAATAGAGTTGAATAGTATCTCACGGGGGTTACATCAAATAACGGCATCGAAAAAATGGTTTTTTATACGAAGTATGCTTCGCACAGGTGCCCAAGTTTTAGAAGATGTCAGACATCTTTACTTCGTGACGCCTGTCATTGGTTCTAATGCAAAGGGAAACGACATTTGAACCATAGATTAAAAACGGTGCGAAGCATCCTTCGGATATTATACATAAGCATAAAAAACAGCCCGTGCGGAACGCATTCATACGAATAAAGTACACGTATCTCACTCAGCAAGTGGAAAGTTGGTTTGTGAAAAAAATAAAAAAAACTATTGACATTCCAATGGGTAATTCATATTTTTTGACAGTCAGAAGGTGAAAGGTGTTGCAGAAGTTGTTGGATCATTTAATAGTTAGTCGTCCCTTAAAAAGTAAGAAACCTTGTCAAGGTTTCTTACTCAACAACGAAACAACTTCCAAATTTTATGGGAACCATGCTTCGCATAAATCTAATTATATAACCTTGACAAGGTTGTGCTTATGAAGACTTTTTAAGGTTCAACTAGTGATAGAAAATTCACCTGACAGTAAAACGTTATTCAATACAAAAACTAAAAAAAATAAATGTTAAATTTAATTATTCATAAACGAACAGGAGAAAATATATGCTACGAAATTTACCGCCTTAATTTTTATCCGAAGGATGCTCCGTATTCATCCTTTTCACGCCTTTGGCGTGATGGCGGCGCCAAAAGCGCTCAAACGGGAAGCAACTTTGAAAAAAGTTTATTCTAATTTCAAATTTTAACTCATCTCTATCTCATCTCTAAATTATATAGTGGAGCTAATATGAACATAAAGAATCTTTTTGTTTCGCTGGTGCTTTTGGTAGGATTTACAGTCCTCTTAAGTCCAGTAATGTTTGCAGGCACGGATGACCTTGATCTCGTCCAGTCAGCGAACGCCCTGAACGTCAGAGCGAATGAGCAAAATCTGCAAATCCTAAAAATTGCTGTGACCAATCCAGCGGGTGGAGCAGCAAGCGTGGACCTGCAAACTGTCACACTCACAGACGTGGGAACATCAGACCTTGCGACTGACATCACGAACATTACCTTCTACAACGGTGATGTTTCGCCGAGCAGATCGCTGTCGCTGGTACCATTCACAACGTTTACGAACGGAGGCGCCCAATCTTACAACATCACTGATGTGACTATCCCCGATGCGAAGACCATTTACATCTATGTTGTTGTAAATTTGAATGGAGTGGCTTCTACAACTGAAACATTTCGATGGAACGTGACCGCTGCGACACAGAGCGTCAGTGCAACACCGACATTTGCGGGTGCAAGTGTGGCTCACACTGTTGCGGCTGCATCGGGTGTGTTCCTTATTAGTGGAGCTCAGTCCATCGACAGCGATGCCGATGGAAAAGTTGATCGTATCAAAGTCAATATGACTGGTGGCGCTCCTCAAGCGAACGATAATACCGTGATTGGTACCGACTTTGCTGTGATTCGACGCAGCTTCACTGATCAAACAGTAACAACGGCATTTGTCGCCGCGTCAAATGTAATTACAACTGGCACGACATCAAACGATAACGAGTTCTTCGTCATCGTCACTCCACCCGACGCCAACAGCACTGGTGATTTTTATGAAATTACATTTACCGGTGCAGCAAACCGACTTGAGAATCTCGGTGGACTTGTTGCCGCTACGCAAACTGTAGCAGCGGTTGACGCTGCCGCACCAGTTATAACCTCCTCTACTACGAGTGATGGCAATGGTGACGGTTTCATCGACCGATTGACTTTAGTGGTTAGCGAGCAGGTTTCGATTACGGATGCTATTGTGGGAGACGGCTTCGCCGGTCTCACTCTTTCTGATAGCTATGTTATTGCTAACCAAGATCTACCTCAGACATTGGGTGCATGGGCAGGAGTAGTTATATTAACTCCGAAGACCGCACCGAATTATGACACAGGTATAAAACCAAATCCAACATATGTTCAAGCTACTGGGTCGACCTATGAAATTAGAGACCGTGAAAACCTAGAAGTGCCCAACGGTGAAACACAGGCGACCGTTGATGGCGCGACTCCAATTATTGTCAATGCAACGACATTGGATACGGATGGCAACGGTAAGTTGGATAAAGTACGCGTACTCTTTTCCGAGGTAGTCAGGATGGACGATGCTGACGCAGCAAAAGGTGACGGCGCTGGCAATGTCGCAGGTGACTACGATACTAACAAGGATGCGCAAGACCTTGGCCACGGCGATGTAACAGGAGTCGCAGGAACTGGCACTCCGGGAGGTGTATTTACCACTGACCTCAAAGATGTCAACAGAGGATTTGGCGCTTTCGGTGCTCTTTATTCGTTAGCCTCAATTACAGAAGCCAACGCTGTGAACAACACAGCAGCAACGAATGTTTATGAGATCGCGTTGACAGGACCGGGCACTCTCAATACCGGAGTATTCTTGTTTATCGATGTTCGGTACGACGCAACAGCGGATGGAAGCAAAGACGAGTTTGAAGACCTCGCGGGCATTACGGTTGCGACGAACGGCGCGATAACAGAAGTTGACGGCGCGAAACCAGTCATTAGTACAATTGTTACCAGAGATAACGCTCCGGCAACGCCAGATGGAAAATTGGATGAATTCCTTGTGACTTTTAGTGAGGATCTGAAGACAGGACTTACGAACCTTGGCAGTGGTTGGACATTCACGACTGCGATCCCAGCATTCAGCGGTCAGGCGTATGGCGTTACTGCAGTAGCTTATGGCACAACCAATAATCAGCTTCTTTTCACCATCGGCAATCTTGGTGGTGCAGCTCTTCCAGTAAACACATCAGACAGACCAACGGCGAGCTATACACCGGGTGTTCTTGTTGACCCTGTTGCAAACGGCAGCAATGCGGTGGCAGCATTTACGAATGTGCAAGCGACGGATGGAGCGGCTCCTGTTATCGCAAGAGCAGTTGCACTGGATACATACAAAAATGCTACTCCAGCTACACTGATTCCTGATGGAAAGATTGACAAAGTCCGGATTGATTTCAGCGAAGACTTGAGGGACGTCGGCACAGGAAGTGTTGCGAACCTCGATGCTAATACTGCTTTTGCGATCACTTTTGGTGGATTTGCAGTGGTAAAGAGTGCAGCAGCAGTAGAAACATTTGATGCATCTACGAGTACATCTTCGCTTACAATAACGCTAACAGCTGCGGATGCTAACATTCCAGTTAGCGACACTGACCCGTTAGCGGTCCTACCAATGGATGTAGTCTATACTGCCTCGATCGGCGGTCTTGTTGATGCTAACAATGGTGCAACCGTTGCAGATATTGCTTCAGGGGCGTCCATCGAAGCCGATGGAGCTGCGCCGCTTCTCTATATAGCAGAGACTCAGGACTTGGACAACAACGGTAAGATTGATTACTATAAACTAACATTCACAGAAGGTGTTAAAGATAATACCTTTGATGGTTATGTAAACACAACTACGGTAGGCAGTGTAACAACACAATGGGTAGTAGCAGGATATTCTAACGTCAGAATTGATCCGACAGTCACTGCCGATGTTGACGATGATAATGTTGTCTGGATCAAGTTTGATGAAAAGTCAGCATATGACACCGATGCAAAGCCGCAAATTTCAACAGCAAGTTCCACATTTAAGGACAAGGCGACTGCACCGGGACCAAATACCTTAGTGGCTGTGATTATTACTGGCACTGAATCTAATAACGTTACAGAGACGGACAAAGCTGCTCCAGTTTTATATCAAGCAATTGGTCAGGTAGCCAGCACGAATCTCAGAATCTTCTTCTCTGAACCGGTGGGTACTACTTCTGGCGGTGCTGCTGGATTATTATCTGGCGTTCAAGCCACAGACTTATCCTATGTCAATATTAGTAATGTCGGTACAAATGCTACGGCATTATCAGGTGCTGTTACAGGCGATCTTGGTTCTTTCAAATCGTTCCTTATAACGACAGATGTGAACATGACAGTTGCCGATGTGACAACCGATAGACTCTCTGTTGCCGCTACCGCTATCTATGATAATTTACTCACCAACGCAGCGGTCAACCTTCTCGGTGCGGCAAATATTACCATTGATGATGTTCTCTCGCCATCTGTGGTTAGTGTTCGTTTCTTTGACTTGGATAGTGATGGTAAAATTGATTGGGCAAGAGTGGAATTTTCCGAAGCGGTGAACGATGCAACTATCGACGGATACGTAGCAACGGATGTTAATAGCAATGGTACTCCGGACGTCTATGAAGCCCTTAGTTCAACTATTACGGCGACCCCTGCAGCAACAACTAATTGGGGTATTGCTGGTTATACCAATGTGCGTGCAAGTTTCCGTGGTATTACAGCTATTCCCGCGGCGGAAAAAGGCACAACATCACAGAACGACGCAATTGTATGGTTCCAATTTGATGAAGTCGCAGGACTAGAGGGTGATACTGATGTAAAACCGGATGTAACAACATCATCTTCAACTGTTGCAGACTTCAAGCCGAACACATTAGTAGCCTTAGTTTCTGGTGGAGTAACCGAATTAGATGTTGCAGGTCCAGCGATTATGGCCGGCGGCTTGACGAAGACGGTTGGAGCGAATGCTGTTGAGGTGCGCTTAAGCGAGCCCGTCAGAACGGCTTTGGCTGGTGGTCAAGATCTATCAACCGCCGATTTCACTGTGACTACCGCATCGGCAAACGTTTTGGCTGCAGGAACTATAACCCGGTTTGTTGCACTCGATGGTGGTCATACGTTGCGACTCATTTTCGATCGTGACTATTTTGCAGATGGTGCCATCGGAACGATAGCGTTTTCTGCTGGTGGCACAATCAATTCTCCAGCAACATCGTTCTCGGCGGGTGCGTTGGGTGACCTTACAGGCGCTAATGCTGCTGCTGCTAACGGAAACACCCAGACTTCTGCGGTAACGTTAGCTGTTGGTGAAAACGTTATAAGTGTAGCGGGCGGCACTGCAACTCCACTAACTGGTACGCAAGGATCCGTGCTGCAGGGCGACATCACGCGTTCAGCCAACGATCCATTCAGCAGTGGCTATGTAGTAGGATCAACAAAGGTTACTCGTTATGAGATTTATGCCTCTGCAACTGTAACTGATAGAATCCTGATTGCACAGTTTGCACCACCTTCAACGAACACCTCTACTGTCAATGTGTTCACGGTCCGCTATGCACTCACACCTCCGGATACATTGCCACGGACGTACTTCATCCGTGCGGTCGGCGGCAGTGGTGCAAATGGCGCACAAGTGGGTGGCGATGAAGCTATTGCCATGTCGCTCAGCGCAAAACCAGGAGACATAGTGTCGGGACTCAAAGTTGGTAAGGATCTCAGCTTTACGAACAGTTACATGGATGCCGGAACGAGTGAGATACTCGCGGCGGTATCCGACCTTGTCGTGATTGGCACAGACATCGTTGCAAAAGACGGTGTGGCGCCCACGGCGGCCTCAACTCTGCGGGTCGTCGACGATCCGGCGGACAACGGCTTGAAGGTTAAGGCTACCTTCACGAAGGCGAGCGACGATGGTTTGTTTGACGACTTCAGTGGTGTCAATACCGCTCGGTTCTATCGCGTCACTGGTTACAACGTGTATGACGCACTTGGTTTGGTTACAACCATTCCTGCTGGTGTTAGCAGTTACTCGTTCTTGGCACGGAATCGGAATACTCAGACGTATGTCATAAAGGCAACGGATGGCGCTAACGTATCCGCAGCGACCAACACTAACCTCGCTTTCGCAGCGGATAATACACAGGTCGCGGACTTCAACAGTGACCGCACCGTTGACGTGGCTGATCTTGCGTTGTTCGCAGCACGGTTCGGTCAAACCTCCGCTGATGTTGAATTCGAGCCGCTGTTTGACCTGAACACGATCAAAGACAATGCTGTTGACGTGGCTGACCTGGCAATTTTCGCAGCGCGATTCGGTCAGACCACTCCGTTTGCAAAACAAGAGGGACTGATGTCCTCTTCCATCAAGCTGCAAGTTCGAATGGAAAACCTTTCTGACAGCCGCATTAAAGTGGTTGTTGAGTCCGATCAATTGGTTGACCTGAAGGGTTATCAGTTCACCCTGCAGTATGATAAGAACAAAGTCAGCCTTCAGTCCATCGAGCAAGGCTCGGTCATTGTTAACAGAGGTCTCTTCATCGAGAAGAAAAATGAGACCGATGTTACGGTGGCTGCAGGCGCATTTGCCGATGTTGTCATCGAAGGAAAAGGTATATTGGCAAGCTTCATCCTTAAGGTGAAGGATCCGACGGACCTTTCATTCACCGTTGACAACATTATGATGCTCAATACCAAATTCGAAAAGAGCGGAATCGAAAGCATCATTAGCACCGTGAAGATTGTTCCATCAGAATTTTCACTGTCGCAGAACTATCCAAACCCATTCAACCCAAGCACCGAAATTCGCTATGATTTACCGGTGACGACAAACGTTTCGCTCGTGATCTTTGATCTTATCGGTCGAGAAGTGCGAACGTTGCTCAACGGCAGCATCGAGGCGGGTTCGTATCGTGTTACGTGGGATGGAAAAGATAACTTCGGGAAGAACATTAGCAGTGGTATTTATTTCTATCGTATCACCACTGAGAAGTTCAACCAAACGAAGAAGATGTTCTTGCTGAAATAAGAATAAGCTAATTAATCTCGCTGTCCCGATGTATCGGGACGGCGAGATTAAAGTAAATTCCAGGAACAAAAAACCACAGTCCCGTTCCCGGTTATAAGGGACGGGACTGTTGTTTTAAGATTGGTCAGGGATTGAACGACCAACGTAAGTCGAAATCCCAATACTACCAATTATCCCAAGTATTCTTTCGATAGTTCCGATTCCACTCAAATCATAACATGGAGAACATTATGACAAAGCTACAATTTCATGGAAGGTCAATCATCATCACACTCCTTGTGATGTTGTTGACTGTCGCTCTGGGAGGCTATGCGCAAAACGCAAGTGCAACTGCCTCGGTTGACTTCGGCTTAACCACGGCGGGCAATCAAACCCAGACAAGCCTTTCTGGGGTCTTCACAGCAAATCAGATTATCAAATTGGAGGTAAGGGCTTCAGGAACAAGCGCGATCATTGCGCATCAATTCCGACTTTCTTTTGATAGTACGTATTTCGCGTTTGTCTCTGGCTCGAGCTCTATTGATAACGGTGTAGTTGAAGAAAATAGGTTGAAGAATAATGGGGGTTCGATTTTTCTGAATACATTTACCTCCGCTGTCAGCACGTCTGGTACAACATCAACATTGCTGTTTGGAGTCACGCTCGATGGTGCTTCTCAGACTCAAGCGATGTCTGTCAGTGGAGAAGGTTTGATGGGAGTTGTCGCCCTCAGAGTCAAGGCGGCATTTGTTGCTAATCCCACCTCTACCAACCTTACACTTGTTAATGCTAAGTTTGTCCATTATACCATCGTTTCAAATGAAAATGCCCTTGGCACGACATATAATATTACACATTCTGGAATTATTTCCCCAAGTGCCCCTACTCTGCAATCACCAGCAACCGATACAGTCAATCAGGCAACAACATTGACCTTAAGCTGGGGCAGTGTAACCGGAGCAACAAGCTACCGATTACAATTAGCTACAGATAGTCTGTTTGCAACCGTGGTGGTTAATGATTCTACATTAACTTCTGCCAGCAAGCAGGTAGGGCCGTTGCTGAACAATACCAAATACTTTTGGAGAGTAAACGCAAAGAATGCAGCGGGAACCAGCAGCTATTCTTCTGTATTCAACTTCACAACTATAGTTTCAGCACCAGCTATCCCGGTATTGCAATCACCAGCAACTGGTGCAACCAATCAGGCAACAACATTGACATTAAGCTGGGGCAGTGTAACCGGAGTTGCAAGCTACCGATTACAATTAGCTACAGATAGTCTGTTTGCTAACTTAGTGGTTAATGATTCTACATTAACTTCTGCCAGCAAGCAGGTAGGACCGTTGCTGAACAATACCAAATATTACTGGAGAGTAAACGCAAAGAATGCAGCGGGAACCAGCAGCTATTCTTCTGTATTCAACTTCACAACTATAGTTTCAGCACCAGCTATCCCGGTATTGCAATCACCAGCAACCGATGCAACCAATCAGGCAACAACATTGACATTAAGCTGGGGCAGTGTAACCGGAGCAGCAAGCTACCGATTACAATTAGCTTCAGATAGTCTGTTTGCTAACTTAGTGGTTAATGATTCAACATTAACTTCTGCCAGCAGGCAGGTAGGTCCGTTGCTGAACAATACCAAATACTACTGGAGAGTAAACGCAAAGAATGCAGCGGGAACCAGCAGCTATTCTTCTGTATTCAACTTCACAACTATAGTTTCAGCACCAGCTATCCCGGTATTGCAATCACCAGCAACCGGTGCAGTCAATCAGGCAACAACATTGACATTAAGCTGGGGTAGTGTAACCGGAGCTGCAAGCTACCGATTACAAGTGGCAACAGATAGTCTGTTTGCAACCGTGGTGTTTAATGATTCAACATTAACTTCTGCCAGCAAGCAGGTAGGGCCGTTGCTGAACAATACCAAATACTTCTGGAGAGTAAACGCAAAGAATGCAGCAGGGACGAGTAGTTATTCTTCAATCTATAATTTTACTACCATAGTTTCATTGCCTGGCGTACCTGTATTAACTTTCCCTTCTAATGGTGCTATTAATAGGCCAACAACATTGGGCTTAAGTTGGGGCAGTGTAACCGGAGCAGCAAGCTATCGATTACAAGTGGCAAAAGATAGTCTATTTGCAACCGTGGTGTTTAATGATTCTACATTAACTTCTGCCAGCCAACAGGTAGGGCCGTTGCTGAACAATACCAAATACTTCTGGAGAGTAAATTCTAAGAATGCAGCGGGAACCAGCAGTTATTCTTCTGTATTCAACTTCAAAACTATAGTAGCAGTTCCTGCGAGTCCATTATTATCATCTCCACTTAGCGGCGTAACAGTTTCTGCAGTTCCTCTTAAGTTTATTTGGTATGCTGTTGTTGGGGCTGCAAATTATAAACTGCAAATCTCAAAAGATATTGCCTTTAGTACCATTGTATATGATAGTTCATCAATTACTGATACCTCAGTTGTGTTAAGGACTTTTGATGATAAGACTACTTATTACTGGAGGGTATATGCCATTAATGCTGGTGGTAGTAGTGCATCATCAACTGTATGGAACTTTAAAACCTTACTAACTGCAATTGATGAAATAAATAACCCTTTACCAACTTCATATACTTTATTACAGAACTATCCAAATCCGTTCAACCCAACAACAAACATTAAGTTTGGTGTTCCGGAAAACAGCAGTGTGAAGATCGTGATCTATGATATTATTGGACGTGAAGTTGCAACACTTGTGAATGAAAACTACACGCCTGGATATTATACAATGCCATTCAATGCCACCACATTAGCAAGTGGTATGTATATTTATCGTATGACGTCACAATCATTAAATGGTGATCAAAAACTGTTTACCAATACCAAAAAGTTTATGTTGTTGAAATAATTGCAATGAAGATATAAATCTAAAGGGCAGATTCATCGTCTGCCCTTTTTTTATTGTTCATTGTATTTGTCGTTTATTCTCTATTGGATTTAATACCCCGACGTTTTGCACCAAATACCTCGCCGTTTGTCCGAAGGACTTCTTTGAAGCGGCGAGGATGTTTATCACAAAAAATAGTAACTCCTAAGTAACTTACATTGGGGCACCTCTAAAAACTGAAAGTGATTTCTTTTTTATCTGCGGTAATCAGCGGGAAATATTTTCCCGCAGATTACGTCCCGAAGTTTCGGGATTCGCAGAATAGGTTTTTAGAGATACCCATTGTGAGTTACTCTATTTGAGAAAAATTCGCCGCAGGCGCATTGAACGCGCTACTCACCCCAAATCACCCCCCAATGCTGTCAGTTTAAGCAAACAGTTAGGATTATCTCCAAATATTAATTTCTAAAAGATCAGACGTATCACCACCTCCATAAAGAATATATATCGCTCTACGGAGCGAAAGTCTTTCATGGAAAACCATATTACCAATATTTAACGCCTACGGCGTTTTTTCTTATTCCAATAATAGTCCCGTAGGGACGATATATTGGTAGAAAAACCAT